>OGQS01000194.1_pt1 | contig 53345 bp, 36 predicted proteins | sample 1553331 | NCBI WGS metagenome assembly OGQS01 (sample SAMEA2580012, study PRJEB22360) | human gut metagenome | biome: human gut; feature: human-associated habitat; material: faeces | place: Denmark | collected 2008/2010
CAGCGTCAGCGCGGGCTGCGTTCCGCATTGGAACAACAGGTTCGTGCCGAAAGGGACCTGTGCGCCCGACAGGTCAATGACGCCGTTTTCTGCCGGGGCAGGTGTAAACTGCCGCTTTTCGTAAAATTCATTGTAATTCGCGAGATTTTTCTTTGGAACGGCGCCGAGAATTCTGCCGTCTTTTATTACCACCGCGCAATTATAAAGCTTATTTCTTACCGCGGCGGGCATACCGACCAAAACAGCCATTTCTTTGCCCTTGGTAGCTTTGACAATCTCGCCCAGCGCCTCATTTGCGCTTTTTATCAGAGCGGAAGAAAAGAACAAGTCGGCGCAGGTATATCCTGTAACGGAAAGTTCGGGAGTAACGAGAAGTTTAACCCCCATACCTTCAGCCTTCTCTATTGCGGAAATTATTTCGTTTTTATTGTAAGACGGGTCTGCCACCCTGAGCCTAAGGCTTGCGGCGGCTGCCCTCAAAAAACCGTAATTCATTTAATCACCGTTTGTTTATATCATAGTAATTTTGAAGCGGAAAGACGCCGTTTCTCCCGGCTGCAAAACAGTCATATAACGCTTGTTTTCAAAAACCGCGTCCTCGTCTGAACAGTGGGAAATACCGTGCCACGGTTCAAGAGCCACAAAGGGAGCGTCGTTTTCAGCAGACCAGATAAGAAGGTTCGGCATATCCTGATATTCAACGCACACACCTTTGCCCTCAGGGCCGATAAGAGTTGCTTTCTTTGACGGTATATCGTCAAAAATCAGCGCGTCATCATAAAACAGATCGTGGCGCATCTTTATGGTGTCGCTGTCGTTGAGCACATCATACCTTTTGCTGATATCCACAAGGCCTGTATGGTGGTCAGGGCGAAGCGCCTGTTTTGTCATTTTTCTGTCAAAAACAACGGAATAATCCTCAAACTTCTCGCCGTCAGTCAGCGGGCAGCGAAACGCAGGATGACCGCCTATTGCAAAAGGCATGGGCCCGTCAGAACAGTTCCTGATAACATACGCATTAGAGACCGTACTGCCCAGCAGTTCATAACGAATCTCAAGTTCATAATCAAAAGGATACGCTTTTTTGGTTTCCTCGTTTGAATGCTGAACGAAAGTAACGCCGTTCTTATGGCATTCAAGCACCTTAAATGTTGTAATACGCGCCACACCGTGGCGTTTCATCTGGCAAGACTTGCCGAAAGCAGTTGCTTTTCCGTCAGGAAGCACCCCTGCAATGGGAAAACACACGGGAGCCTGTCCCGCCCAGTAAGCCGGGTCTCCCTGCCAAAGATATTCAATACCGTCTTTTTTTAATGACCGCAGCATTGCACCTTCATCAGAAAAAGTTACGCTGCATTTTTCGTTCTTTACAGTCAGTTCCATCTGCCTGCCTCCAATCATTTCTAATTATATCCTAAGTCATATTATATTGCAATAAATAAATCTTGTATAATATAGTAAAAATCGCCGACAATATGTTGCAAAAACAATTAGTATGGTATAGAATATTCACAAGGAGGGTAACTTATGGATCTTGACAATTTTATTGACGAAGCAATCTTCGGAGAAGAAGAAAATCATAAAATATTTTATCAGCTTATTTGGGAAAATTTCAAAGAAATAGGTTTTGTCGTTACTGACGAACCGGGCAATGAAATTGACTGTGTTTTCAAAGCGGTATCCCTCCAAAATCTGGTTGGAGAATTTATTTACCGCCTTTACGACGAAGTTAACGAAACAGGATATGAAGATGTGCTGGAATATCTTGGCACACTGGCAATCAAAGACGACGAAATTTTCGATTACTGCAACGACAATCCCGAAATCGACTGCGATCCCGACGACTTTGAATTAACCGTTAAAAACGCCCTTGATTACATAACGGGCATTACTGCGGACAAGATGCTTGAGGAGTTTTCCGCAGATGACATTTTTGATTATATGTTCACAGCCACCTATGACTTTGAACAGGATTTCACATACGATTTTGAGGATACAGACGAATTTCAGGCGTTTGTTGATTCAAACAGTGAACAGCTTGACTCCTACAAAGAGGAGTATCCGTCTGTTATGCAGTGGATAGAATCAGGCATGATTTGCTGATAAATCAAAATACATAAGACAAAACCGGCTCGGCCTAACGGCTGAACCGGTTTTTTATTTTACACAATAATTTCTGCCCGCTGGAAACAATACAATTTATTGCTCAGTTTCGTCTGTTGCTTCTCTGGACAATATTTGAAATTGAAGCAGACATCGCCGCTATAAGGCGGGAGGTCTCCTCTGTTGTATAATCGTTAGTGCAGTATTCGTTGAGCGCGCCGAAAAAGCCAAACGCCAAAAAGTTTTTGGTGATTGACGACTGAAGATGGTTTAGATATTTGTTGGCTTCGATATGCTGCTTAATAACGTCCGTTACCGCAGAAATATCAAGATACGGCTCAATATTCCTGTCTTTAAAAATTATTCTGTATCTTTTTTTAACCTTATTTGCGTTAACAAAAATCGTTACGAAATATCTGTCAAAAGTAGCCTTGTCCGGCTGAGTAGAAGCGTCTATAACCTCAAGAGCTTTTGCAGACAGATCCTGAATAAATCCAACAAGGATTGAATTTATCAAATCAAACTTATCTTTATAATGGAGATAAAAAGTATTACGGTTGATAAGCGCTCTCTCGGTAATATCTTTTACCGTAATCTTTTCGAACTCACCCTCTTCCAGCAGAGCAAAAAAAGCCTCTCTGATCGCCCGTTCAGTTTTTATGTATCTAAGATCGTTCTCCTTCATAGGGCAGTCCTCCATTCTAATCGTCATATGCGCATTATACACCACAAAATTATTAAAAGTCAAGTTTTATGATTTGATTATTATTTGTCTTATTCTTACAATTTGATTATCATATTACATTATACGCTTTTCCGTCAACAAACCAAGTTATCAATAACAAAAAAGCAGTGACAAAAGTCACTGCTTTTTGACTAATATAAATTATTATTTCTGCTCGAGACCGCGTTCATCAAAGTTGAGAATTGTTGAGATAATTACCTCGTAACCTGTCTGAATAGCTTCGGGAACAAGGCGGTCATAACTGTCGCGGCGGTTATGATAATAATCAGCCGGTGACGGATCCATTGCAGCAAGGCAAGTTGCCGTAATTCCTGCCTGAGAAAATGCGGCAGCGTCTGATGAACCGAAAAATACATTAGCGAATTTAAGGTCTTCGTGGCCTGCTTCAATAGCGCTGTCCATTACAAGCTGGCTGAATTCCTTTGAATGCTTAACAGTGCCTGTCATATCGCGGTTGTAAACGTTGAGATATTCAAGGTCTGTAAGAGTATCAACACAGAGAACGGCTGTTTCAACACCACTCTTAACGTATTCGTCATAGTGGTCTTTAGCCCACTGCTTGCATCCTCTGAGGCCGGCTTCCTCACCGTCTGTTACCATGCAGCAAACTTCTGTATTTTCAAAGTTTACGCCTGCCATGTCAAGCATACGAAGCGCGCAGACAGCGGCATAAGTACCTGTAAGGTTGTCGTTAGCGCCGGGAGAAATGGTCTTGAAATCAACGAAGAAGAACAGTGTGATCATAAACAGCGCTGTAAGAAAATGGAAATAATAGCTGTAATCCAGCATAAAGTCGCCGAAAGCGCCCATGTCTACAAAATGAGCGATAATTGTAATAACGGCAACAACGAATGAAACAATGCCGCAGACAATTGTACCGCCCATCAGCGGGCCCATAAGCTTATCTTTACCATAGTAAATATGGCGCCATTCGTAAGCAGAGTCGATATGACCGCTGATGACAATACGTCTTTTAACTTCGCCTGTAGGCTTACGTGTTGCGCAGAAATTATGGCCCTCAACCTTTTTGTAAAGAGGGTCCATGAAACGCTTATAGAACAGGAATTCCATAGCAGTAATGAAAAGGCCTACAAATGTTACACCGCCAACGATGCACTGGGCAATCCAAAACGGGATTACGCTTACAAAAACAAGAATTGCACAAACAACTACTGCGAGAATGATAAATGCAGGCACTAACTTTGTGAAGTGCAAGAATGCTTTCGGAGCCATCTTATATGATTCAAAATGAGTTTCGTCACAAAACTGGTCCATTTCTTTTTTAATGTGCTTTTGAGCGGCGAGGCAGTTCTCGTTGCCCGACTCACGGGGACCGTACTTTTTGATGACGTTGGTAATTTCTTTTACTGTGTAATCCACATTTTCAGAAATTACCTGTTTTGGAAATTCGCTGAATTTCATATTACTTTTCTCCTTTTTGTCTGAAGTCGGCATTGCGCTTTACTTCATAATGTGTATCGCCGCAGAAGAACAGTTTCTGTGCTTTCAGTCTGTTAAACAGTCCTTTCGGCATTGAAACTTTATCTACAGCGTAACCGATTCCAAGGCTATCCAGCGTAGGCTTGAAAGCATCAAGACGCTCCTTGAAATCAGCAAAATTCCTTCTTTTTTCAGGTGACCAGGCAACTTCTGCCAACGCCTGCATTCTGGGATAAAGATTAACTTCGAGTTTTTCTCTTCCGTCTATCCACTCAGTCCACATCTCGGCTTCAACGCCAAGGATATTCTTTTCGCACTGAGGCTGGATATTATATCTTGAAAGAGAAAAATCATATGTGTACTGCAGCGGATACTGACTGTATGTCATATCGAAGTAGAAACTGCGGTGATTACTCATAATCATATTTCCACCGTCGGCAACATACGCCTCCGCGTTCTTGTCACGCTTGGGAGTCCAGTATTGACCGATAACAGATTTGTCAAGATTGCCGGCTGTCAAAATCTCATTCCAGCCGATAAGGCGCTTGCCTTTGCCCTTAACATAGTTAAGTATACGGTTATTGAACCAACCCTGAAGTTCCTCTTCGTCCTTCAGATTATGTTCTTTAATTTTCGCCTGGCAAAGAGGGCATTTTTTCCACTCATCTTTCGGAGCTTCGTCGCCGCCGATATGGAAATACGGAGAGTCAAAAAGTTCGCATATTTCATCAAGAACGCCGAAGATAAACTCAAAAGTGGTTTCCTTGCCCACGCAGGCAGTACGGTTCCAGTCCTTTTGACCCGCTTTTTCCGGAATTTTTGAACCGAAATAGCCCGGAACTTCCGTTTCTATCTCACGGCAGGCAAGCCACGGATAAGCAGCCATAGCCGCCGCAAAATGAGCGGGCATGTCAATCTCGGGCACGATAGTTATTCCGCGTGCCTTGGCGTAAGCCTCAATCTCGCGGATATCGTCCTGTGTATAAAAGCCCTCGTAAGGCTCGTTAAGTATTCTTGAACAATTCCAGCCGCCCTCCTGGGTATATTTACGCTTTGACCCAACGGAAGTAAGCAGTGGATATTTCTTTATCTCAACACGCCAGCCCTGGTCGTCGGTAAGATGCCAGTGGAAAGTATTGAGCTTCATCATAAACATCATGTCGAGAATTCTGCGTACTTCTTCTTTGCCGAAGAAGTGGCGGCTCTCGTCAAGAGACAGTCCGCGCCAGCCCCAGCGCGGTTCGTCCTTAATCTCACAACAAGAAACAGAGCGTCCGCCGGCGTCATAGGAAGCCATTACTCTAACAGACTGAAGAGCATAGTACGCGCCGATTTCTGTTGAAGAAACAATTTTGATTTGCTCGGGTTCAACAGTAAGACGATAGCTTTCTCTCTGAAGCGAGTTGTCTTTAGTAATTTTAATTCGCGCATTTTCATCGCGAGGACAGGTAAGCAGCGGCAATTCAAAATCGCTGCAAACGGCTTCACCGTCGCGGATTACAAATGCACCATTCTTTAACTCATATTGCGCAGGAACAGGTATAAGGTTAATCATAGCAAAGCTCCTCCTTAACCAACGTAATATTATTACCTCTGAATTCAATAAATCCAGGGTTTACAGCCATATGTAAAGTAAAAAGCCTTGTCAAAAGACAAGGCTTTCCTGGCCCGCCCGAAGGGATTCGAACCCCCGTCCTTCAGAATCGGAATCTGCTGCGATATCCAGCTTCGCCACGGGCGGATATGAAATCATCTTTCAACAACTCATTATTATAATTTGAAAAAGCATTGCCGTCAAGTCATTCTTATGTTAAAATTATATAAACTAAACATAAACGCCAAAATTACAAGCGGAGAAAATTTATGGAACTTCAATTCAAAAACGACACGTTCAAAATTCTTCAGATTGCAGACACTCAGGAAGGGCGCAAGGTAAGCCCTGATACATTAAATCTCATTAACGCGGCGCTTGACAGAGAAGAACCGGATCTCGTTGTCTACAGCGGCGACCAGATATGGGGAAAAGGCTTCAAAGGCAGTGCGTCTGAAGTTGAGAGGGTGCTTCGTGAACTCACAAAACCGGTAACAGACAGAGGTATTCCTTTCGCCGTATGTTTCGGCAACCACGACAGACAGGTAGGACTTGACAATGAAGCCCAGTTTGAGATATACAAGAAAATCCCGGGCTTTATAGGAGAAAGCGCTCCTGAAACAGACGGCGTAGGCAACTGCGTAATTGAGATAAACGACGGCGGCAAACCTGTTTTTCTGCTCTATCTCATTGACAGCCACAGCAGTCTTAAAATCGGCTACGACAACGTCCATCAAAACCAGATCGACTGGTACCGCAAAACGAGAGACGGATACGAAGAAAAATACGGTCATGTTATCCCATCTATCGTTATTCAGCATATTCCCGTATGCGAAGTTTTTGAACTTCTCTTGCAGGTAAAGAAATCTGCAAAAGGCTCAGTTCAGGGTTTCCGCACCCACGCAAAGGAATGGTTTGTGCTTAACCCCAAGCGGGTAAACAAAGAAGGATTTATGAAAGAATCACCCGCTGATCCCCAGGAAAACAGCGGTGAATTTGCCGCGTTCAAAGAGAAGGGCGACGTTGTGGGTCTCTACTTCGGCCATGACCACAACAACTCATTTAACGGCGATATTGACGGAATAGATGTGGGCTACACCCAGGGCGCCGGTTTCCACGTTTACGGACCCGGTCTGGACAGAGGCGTTCGCAGCATCGTGCTGAAAAAAGACGGCACGTTCTCTACATATGATCTGCGCTATCGCAATCTCGTCGGCAAAAAACTGGCAGAACCGCTCCATTACGCGCTGTTCCAGATAATGCCTACAAACGTTTACGACGCCGTTTCAAGGGCAGTAAAATTCTTTGTCGGACTGGGAGCAGTTGCAGTTGTGGTTATTCTTCTGCTGTTCTTCTTCGGTTAAGACTTTAGCTGTTGTCTAATTAAAAAATTAAGGCAATAAGAAATCCCCCTCTAAGGAGCGGTGTTCATAAGACAGTTAACAGCCACCGTAGTTTGAACTGCGGTGGCTGTTCTTGTATTTTATCCCCGTTATGTGATAGCATGGAACCGAACAGACCTACAAATCGGTATTTAGGGAGCAAGTTGATATGAAAATTAAAGAAATCAAGGAGAATAAAAAACAATTTCTTCCGTTGCTGCTATTAGCAGATGAGCAAGAGGATATGATAGACAGGTATATTAATAAGGGGACAATGTATGTTTTGGACGATGATGGAGTTAAGTGCGAATGTGTGATAACAGACGAGGGGAAGGGTGTCCTTGAAATCAAAAACATTGCAACTGAACCAGAATATCAGGGAAAGGGTTACGGTAAAGCACTAATTGACTTCGTTGCTACGACATACAAAGGGAAGTATTCTATATTGCAAGTTGGCACAGGGGATAGTCCGTTGACAATTCCTTTTTATGAGAAGTGTGGATTTATTCGTTCGCATAGCATTAAAAACTTCTTCACGGATAATTATGACCATTCAATATATGAAGCAGGTACTCAACTGGTAGATATGATTTATTTGCAGAAAAAAATATAAATTCTGATTTGTCGAACAGATACTAAGGGCGCACTTCTATACAGGGTAATCCCCATATGTGCGCTCGGTGAGACCGAACACCCCGGACACCTGAATGTCCGGGGTGTTTTGCGTCACTATGTTCCGAGCAAGGGACTGCATCCCTTGCGCCTCGAAAGCGGCTATCCACATAAGGCAAAAGGCGCGACCACTTTCATCACGCCTTTTGCTTTTGTTACTGTCTTACGAACACCCCGCTAATTGAGGGGGATATTTTTTATTCTGAATCTTTAATTACTGCCATACAGCCGAAGTTAACAGCATTAGCAAGAACATAAAGAGCCGCTATTAAAAGGCATATCACTCTCTCGCTGACAGAGGTTGCTCCCATGCTTGTATAAATTGCGAAGAAAAACAATATTACAGACGGTGCCAAAGCAATCAGCGGTCAGGATTTGAAAACATCCGCCGCGGAATAACTTCCGTCATTAAGCAATGCCGCAACGACAATATTTATCAGCGTTATAACAACAAAAATACAGAGGAAATTTACATAAAGGATTTCCTGGGTTCCCATTTCGCTGATTGGCAGAACAGATACAAAATCTCGGTTAAACAAAAACGTTACCTGGGTATAAATTCCTGCCGCAATACTTACCACATTAATAACGCCCAAAAATATAAGCGCCGCTTTTCTAGTTCCCATTGACGTAATTCTCCGTTTCTTTCAAGAAAATATCCATCTCTTCATCAGTTCCTATTGATATGCGGACATAATTGTCTATTCTCGGCAGATCAAAGTAGCGGATATATACCTTGCGTGATTTAAGGAAGTTGAACATATCTTTCATACTGCTTCCCTCTCTTGTGGCAAACAAAAAGTTCGCACGGGATGGCAAAACGGTAAAGCCCATATCCTCAAGAGATTTTTTTACGCGCTCACGGGTAGCAATAACCTTTGAAACGGTCTTTTCAAAATACTCTTCGTCGTCCATTGCGGCAGCTCCGCAGAGAAGCGAAAGATTGTCAACGGTATAGCTGTTGTAGGAATTCTTCACCGCTTCAAGCACACCGATAAGCGTTGGACTGCCGATTGCAAATCCCAGGCGCATTCCTGCCAGCGAACGTGACTTTGAAAAGGTGCCGCAAACAAGAAGATTATCATACTTATCTGTTAACGGGACAGCAGTCTTTCCTCCGAAATCCGCGTAAGCCTCGTCGATTATTACAACGCTGTCCTGATTTCTCTCCATAATTGCCTCAACGAAAGGTAGGTCTTCGCCGATAGAAGTTGGCGCGTTGGGGTTAGGAATTACAACGCCGCCGTTGGGCTCCTCGTAATCCTGGGGGCGAATACGAAAATTCTCGTCCAGCGCAGGAGTAACATAAGGAATGCGGAAAAGGCTGCACCAAACAGGATAAAAACTATAAGTAACATCCGGAAAAGCGATTGGCTTTTCAGACTGGAAAAATGACTGAAAAGAAAGCGCAAGCACATCGTCTGAGCCGTTGCCCACGAAAACACGGTCCGGGCTTACGGAGTAATGGCGGGCAATCGCTTCTTTGAGAATAGTCGAATTCGCGTCTGGATAAAAACGAAGCGCCTCTGTATCGTAATTTCTGAGAATTTCTGCCACACGGGGAGACGGCGGATAAGGATTTTCATTTGCATTGATTTTAACAATATTTTGCTCCTTGCTCTGCTCTCCCGGAACATATGGGTCAATCTGTCTTAAATTTTGTTTCCATAAATCTTTCATCGTTATACCTCTTTGGGTTATTTTAGCACAACGAGCATACGTTCGCAATATAAAATCACACCGTAAAATACAAAATCGGCGAAAGCATAACGCTTCCGCCTAAGTAATTATGTATATCAGTTTTCCTCAGAAAAAACTGCCGAGCCGCTGATGCCAAGCAGTTTTTCTGCGCTTTCGGGAGCGTCCAAAGTTTCAACATTTCTGAGATTTTTCTGGATAATTCTGTTGCGGTCGCCCGCCTCGTCCAGCACTTTTCCGGCTTCGTCCACTTTCTTGCGCGCCTTCTGGAGAAGAGCGCCGAATTTTTCGTACTGCATTTTAGCGGCACCCAGAACTTTCCACACCTCAGTTGCTTTCTTGTTTATGGCAATGGTTCTAAATCCAAGTGCCAGCGAATTAAGCAGGGCTGTTACGGTTGACGGACCGGCAATCATTATACCGTCGTTTTGGAGTTTTTCGGCAATTCCTGTAGGTGAAGAGATAATCTCCGCATAGAGCCCTTCGGTGGCAAGATAAAGAATGGCAAAAGGCGTTGTTTCAGGAGAAGAAATATACTGCTTAACCGTCTTTGCCTCGTCACGAACTCTTGTTTCAAGAGCTTTTCTGGCGGCTTCAAGGCCTTGAGCGTCTCCCGCTTCAGCGGCGGTTGAAAGGCGGACATAATCTTCCATCGGGAATTTTGAGTCTATCGGAAGCCATGTTACGCTGTCGCCCTGCTCAGACGGGATTTTAACGGCAAACTCAACCTGTCCGTTATACTTCGGATTGGTTTTGACGTTCTTTTCATACATTCCGGGTATTGTTTCATCAAGGATATTGCCCAGCTGAACTTCAGCCCACGTACCTCTTGATTTAACGTTAGTAAGCACACGGTTGAGCCCCTGAACGCTTTCGGTAACTCCGGTGGAAAGTTTCTGCATTTCGCCGAGACTTTTATATACGTTTTCAAGCTGCTGGCTAACGGTTTTAAAAGACGCAGTAAGGCGTGTGTTAAGCGTTTCGGTAAGTTTCTCGTCTACCGTCTTGCGCATTTCATCAAGTTTTTTCTCGTTGCTCTGCTGCATTGAAGACATAAACTCGCCCACGCGTTTTGTTTGGCTGTCGTTATTATCTTTGAGCATTTGGAGCACTTTAACCTGCTGGTTGTAGTTTTTCTCCGTAAGCTGTGACATCTGCTCGGTGAGCCTGTCTATTTTTCTGTTTGTATCCTCAGCGTGCATTCTTTCCTGCTGAGCCAAAAGATCAATTCTGTTGTCGGCTTTCGGCTTTTTAACAAGCAATACGATAAGCGTTACAACAGCCACTGCAAGCGCCGCCGCAGACAATATAATTTCCATTTCATCACGTCCTTTTGAGTAATTTTAACATAAAAAATATTTCAAAACAACTCTGTCATATATACAGTACAAAAATGCGTACACACATAAAAAGCGGCGAAGCGCAAAGCCCGCCGCTTAAAATCATCTTACAAGTCCGAAATAAATCAAAACTATTGCTCCCAAAATAATTCTGTACCATCCGAAAGCCTTGAAATCGTGCTTTTTGATATAACCCATCAGGAATTTGATTGCGATAATTGATACGACAAACGCAAATACAAGACCTACAAACAGGATGATAAGTTCTTCGGAAGTGAAATTAAATCCGAATTTCACCAGTTTAAGAGCGCTGGCGCCGAACATTACAGGCACCGCAAGGAAAAACGTATATTCTGCCGCAACAGTTCGCGAAACGCCGATAAGAATAGCGCCGACGATTGTTGCCCCGCTGCGTGAAGTTCCCGGGAATACTGCGGCTATAAGCTGAAACATTCCTATAATTAAAGCCGAAGTATATGTCAGTTCAGCGATTGAATTTATCTTGGATTTTTTGTTTTTGTTTATGCTTTCGATAACGATAAACAGAACACCGAAAACAATAAGCATTATCGCTACTGTCTGCCAGTTGTAAAACAGAGCGTTGAGTTCGTCGTCAAAAAGAAGACCCACAACAGCGGCAGGAACGCAGGACACAATTACCTTGAACCACATCTGCCATATATCTTTTTTGGGAACAATCTTTTTGTTTTCCAGACCAAATGGCCAAAGGCGGGGCCAGTAAAGAACGACTACCGCAAGAATTGCGCCAAGCTGGATAACAACGAGGAACATTTCCTTAAACTGGGGGGTCACGTTCATATGAAGGAATTCGTCCACCAGTATCATATGACCCGTTGAACTAATGGGGAGCCATTCGGTAATACCTTCAACGACGCCCAGTACAATCGCTTTTATAATTTCAATAAAGAGTTCCATAAAATCCTCCTTTAAGAATTTGCCGCATACATTGTAGCAGATTAAAGCCAAATGTACAATAAATATATGCTCATTTATACAGATTTATCAAAAAAGCCACGCGAAGGACAGCCCTGCGCATGGCTTTTAATTTATTATTACTACAGACCGACAAGTTCCTAACCTGCGGCAAGCAAATGATTTTTCATTTTATTCAGCCGTTTCCTGAAGCATCTTCCAGTGAATTTTGCAATAATTCTTGCCGTCAATAGGCGGATAGTCCGGATCGTCAACCTTTGCGGCGTTATAGCAGTCGTACTCGACGTTATAATCGCATCTGTCAACATCTGAGCCGCCCTCAGAAAGAGACGGAATAAAGGCGTAAAGGAATATTGCAACAACCGCAACGGTTATGCAGGCAATACCTACCTTATTTGGAATGCCTTTTTTAAACAATTTTTCTGCGTCTATCTTCTCCAGAACCTTTATTTTCATAACAAGCTTCATAAGAGCGTAACCGATAAGCGCACTTACAACGCCTACGATAAGACCGCCCAAAACGTCGGTAGCGTAATGAACCATCAGATAAACTCTGGAACCCATTGTGCAAAGGGCAATGCACGGAAAAAGCCATGCAATCTTTTTCTTATCGCTTCTAAAGCACAAAAACAGCGCGAATGCCACTTCAACTGCGGCGGTTGTATGGCCTGACGGGAAGCTGTAATCGCTTTCGCTGAGGGCTCCCGCTTTGATATACCATGACCAGTAGTCCACGTTTTCCTGAAGCGTGTTATAAGGGCGAATTCTAAGAACAGTTGGCTTTACAGCAACGTTTGTAATAAGCGTTCCGATAATTATTGCAAAAAGCATCGCAAAGCCGTATTTGCGGGTGCGCTTAAAGAAGCAAAGCACTATCGAAAGAACAACTATCGGAATTGTAAACGCTTCGTCACCGAATGAAGTAAAGAATTTTGCGACATATGTAAGGAAATCACACTGCATTGAACCGAAAAAGTGGAAAACCCACATATCAAACGCATAAAACACTTTGTCAATGCTGTCGCCGACAGTAAGTAAAATAGGACTCATACTATTCCCCCTGGATATAATTTGTTTTTATACCTTATTTTAGCAGATACTATTTTTAAATGCAATATATCTATTACTTGCAAATACTTGCAAAATCCCTTGTTTTCAGGATAAAACACCGTTTTTTGCCCTTGATTTACAATTCATTAACAACTTTGCTCTTTTTATTCGCCTTTTCTTCACAGAATAGTAAAAAATCTGTGTTATAGTCTGGAATAAAGATTGGAGTATGCAAATAGAAATATGGTACAGAATCCTTACAGAATTTTAGGCGTTCCCGAGGGTGCATCAGTTGCGGAATGCACAAAAGCCTACAAACGCCTTGCAAAAAAATACCATCCGGACCTTAACCCCGGAAACAAAGAAGCGGAACGCAAGATGTCCGAAATTAACGCAGCGTATGACGCAATAAAAAACGGAACTGCATCCTCTTCTTCGTCAGCTTCATCCGGCGCTTCTTCCGCCGGCACAAGCACTCAAACAAAATATTACCAGGCAGTTGTTAACTTTATCAACCATGCCCAGTACGCTCAGGCTATAAACCTTCTTAACCAGATGGAAAAAAGCGACGGGCGATGGTATTATCTTTCCGCCCTTGCAAACATTGGCTACGGAAACAGAGACAAAGCCATGAGCCACATAAAAATAGCTGTTTCCCGCGAACCCGGCAACCAGTATTACCGCCAGGCATACGAAAGTATCAGCCACGGAATAAACCCGATGGGATTTGGCTTTGACTTCTCCTCTTACGCTTCCGGCGCACAAGGCGGAGAAAACAGAACCGTTTACGTTCGCAGAAAAACAGGGTTCTTCGGCAGACTGCTTAGATTTTTCATGATCCTTATTCTGATACGTCTTGTGATCTGGGGAATAACCAGCCTGTTTTCATGGACAAATCAGCGCTACGACGATTATTACGCCGTTCCCACTCCGTCTTACGGTTACAACGAAAGCACTACGGAAGAAAGCGAAAACTCAGACGGCTATTACTATAACGGCGACAGCTACGGCAACAGCGGCAATTACAATAATTACGGCTATTATGACGATTACGGTAATTACAGCAATTACAGCGGCCAAAACGGAAATTACGAAGAAGGCGACGCGTCGTCACACTTCGGAGAATCCAGCGGTCAAACTGCCGGAGCATAATTTAAGCATAAGGAAGGATATTTAATGAAAAACTGGCTGACTAAAACAGCAATAAAATTTGAGCAATTCATGGTTGGAAGATACGGCATTGATGCGTTTTACAAAGCACTGCTTGTTTTCTATCTTGTATTGATAATTCTAAACAGCATTTTGATAAGGATAACAACAGTAGGTTATTACATTACACTTGTTTTATCGCTGGCGGTTCTCGTTTTCGCGTTTTACCGCGTTTTTTCAAAAAACATTTCCGCCCGCAGGAAAGAAAACAACTGGTGGCTGAAAACCACGGCGCCTATTGTAAAGCAATCAAAACTTCTTTCGGACAAATGGAAATTCCGCAAGACCCACGTCTTTCGCAAATGTCCGAACTGCAAAGCGGTTTTGAGACTGCCTAAGAAAAAGGGCAAACACAACGTAAACTGCCCTCACTGCCGCCAAAATTTCAAAGTAACCGTGCGCTAAAACGGAGTAATTCCTCGCTGAATTTCTCTCTTGCTCCGCTTACGCATTGTTATAAATATAAAAAAACACGCCGAAAGGATACCTCCCCTTTTCGGCGTGTTTTTTATTCTAAAATATTATTCATCGTCAGAGGACAGCTTGAGTACCGCAAGGAAAGCCTCCTGAGGAACCTCAACCTGGCCGAACTTGCGCATTCTCTTTTTACCCTCTTTCTGCTTTTCAAGCAGTTTCTTCTTTCGGGTAACATCGCCGCCGTAGCACTTGGCAAGAACGTCCTTGCGAAGCGCTTTAACTGTTTCACGGGCAATAACTTTGCCGCCGATAGCAACCTGGACAGGTATTTCAAACAGATGGCGCGGAATATGCTCCTTGAGTTTTTCGGCAATGCGTCTGCCGCGCTGATACGCTTTGTCACGGTGAATAATGAAACTCAAGGCGTCTATTGTATCGCCGTTGAGAAGCACGTCTACCTTAACAAGGTCTGAGCGCCTGTAATCCTTTATTTCATAGTCAAAGGAAGCATAGCCTCGGGTACGCGATTTAAGAGCGTCAAAGAAATCATAAATAATTTCGTTGAGCGGCAGTTCGTAATGGATATCAACACGATCAGGTGTGATATAATTCATGTTTTTGAAAATGCCTCGTCTTTCCTGGCACATATCCATTATCGTGCCCACAAACTCGCTGGGCACATAAATATTAGCGTCTGCAAAAGGCTCTTCGGCATAATCTATCAGCGCAGGGTCGGGATAATTTGTGGGATTGTCTATCTCCACCATGCTGCCGTCTGTAAGATATATCTTATATACAACTGACGGAACGGTGGTTATCAGATCAAGCCCATACTCACGCTCAAGTCTTTCCTCGATTATTTCAAGATGAAGCAGTCCCAGAAAACCGCAGCGAAAACCAAAGCCTAGAGCACCCGACGTTTCAGGTTCATAGCTAAGGGACGCGTCGTTTAACTGGAGCTTTTCAAGGGCGTCACGCAGTGCTTCGTAATCAGCACCGTCTGCCGGATACACACCGCAGAACACCATTGGATTTACCTTTCTGTAACCGGGAAGCGGCTCTGCCGCCGGGCAGTTTGCCAGAGTAACTGTATCGCCTACTCTGGCGTCGGAAACCGTCTTGATAGACGCGGTAATATAGCCTACCTCTCCCGATGTAAGAATACCGGTATTCTCCATAGAAGTTGCTCTCATTCTGCCAACTTCTACTACCGTAAACTGGGCGCCGGTTGCCATCATTTTCATCGTGTCGCCGACTTTTATCTTTCCGTCCATAACGCGAACATAGACAATAACGCCCCTGTAACTGTCGTAAACCGAGTCAAAAATGAGAGCTCGAAGAGGTGCGTCGTCGTTTGTTTCAGGAGGTCTTATCTCGGTAACAATTCGTTCCAGAACCTCTTCAACATTTTCACCTGTTTTAGCCGAAACCCTGGGAGCATCCATGCATGGAATGCCGACAACTTCCTCAACCTCCTGGGCAACACGGTCAGGCTCTGCGGCAGGCAGGTCGATTTTGTTGATAACGGGCATAATATCAAGATTATGGTCGATTGCAAGATAAGTGTTTGCAAGGGTCTGGGCCTCAACGCCCTGGGACGCGTCAACAATAAGTATCGCGCCCTCACACGCCGCAAGAGAACGGCTTACCTCGTAATTAAAGTCAACATGGCCTGGAGTATCGATAAGGTTAAACTCATAGTGTTCGCCGTCTTTTGCATCATAGCCGAGAGTTACGGCGTGAGCCTTAATCGTTATTCCTCTTTCACGTTCCAAATCCATATCGTCAAGAATCTGCTCCTGCATATCTCGCTTTTCAACAGAGCTTGTAAGCTCAAGAAGGCGGTCGGCAAGAGTAGATTTTCCGTGGTCGATATGGGCAATTATTGAAAAATTCCTTATATTTTCTTTCTTAACAGACAAGTTTTTACCTCCGGGTAAAAATTATTTAACCAAAACACGCGCGCCGAAAACGGCGAGTATGCAAAAAGCGACGCTGAGCAAAATATAAGCTATCGCCATTAAAGTTTTTCCCTCTGCAAACAGATCATAACTTTCCAGTGAGAATGTAGAAAACGTTGTAAATCCTCCGCAAAGCCCTACTTTAAGAAAAAGAAGCAGCAGCTGAGAAGCAATTTTGTTTTTCTCGCAAAATGCGGCAATCAAACCTATAACAAACGCGCCGACAATATTTATCACCAAAGTTATTATGGGAAAAGCGGTATATTCTTTTATCGGGATAAGCCCCAGCAAATAGCGCATCACAGCGCCCAGAAAGCCGCCTAGGCCTACAAAAATTACGTTAATCATCTTTCTTTTCTTCTTCTGAAATTCTTCTTATTTCCTTTGCTTCCGCAAGGGCCTTATCGCCTTTTACAAACAGCCTCATCAGTCGGAGAATATAATAAGCGCCCAGAAGATAAGGTCGTTTTTCCAAAACTTTAAAATTCGCAGTCATTGTTTTTCGGCTGGGAAAAAGTCTTTTGAGAATATATTTGCGGCGGGCGGCTTCTGCGGAAGATTGTCCCTTCACTTCGTCAAACCTGCGAACAAGGGTCAGCCGTGCATCGCCGTAAACTCCGCCTTTCATAAAGATATTAAGAAGTCTGATGTCGCTTTCCGTAAGTTCTTCATTGTTGAACAGGCGCAGAGCAAGTTTAAGCGCGTTATCCGCAAAATCCGCAATTCCTATTTCGTGAAACGTATTAACTATATATTCACCGTCAAGGCGTTGTTGTTCCTTTGTATAAAGCAGATATATATCGGCAAGAAAGCGAACGCCGCAGCCGTTAGTCGAAAAATGCTTATACATATGAGCAACGGAATATATGTAATTATCGCTGACGTCCATATGGTACTGACAGGGGTGTTCCCCGTCCTGAACAGCGCGCTCCCAGAGATTATCAAACCTGGGGCAAAAAGACTGCTCTTCAAAGAATAGTTCGCGGTGGAACTCAAATGTGAAATATGGTTCTTTGTGGAAATCGTCAGAGTTCTCACAGCAAGTTTCCAGCTTATAGCCGCGCTTCTTCATTATTGCAAGCAGTTCGTCGCGCTTTGAAGCGTCATAAAGGATATCGTTGTCACTCATCTGGCGCATTATGCTTTTTGGATAATAATTGCGCAGAATAAGCCCTTTCAGGAACATATATTTTATCCCGTGTTTTTCCAATTCCTCGGTAAGCAGCTGGCGGTCATGGTCAACGGCAATAGTTCGAACAAGTTCAGAATAACTGTAATTCTTCCACCGTTCTTTCTCACTGTCAGGCACAACGTCCATATCTTTAATCAACGGGAATATGATATTGTAAATCTGCTGTTTCTTCGCTATTGAAAAAACAACTGAAAAATCAAGTCCTTCCGGCGCTTTCGGAGCTTCTTCCTGTCTCAGCGCGCAGGACAGCAGTTTGAGCAGATACGCACATTCTCTGTTGTCAATCGTCATTTTCAGTCAAGCACTCCTGCGTCTTTTATGATATTGATAATCCTGCGTACGTCTTCTCTGACTGTCGCTTCATCAACATCGTACTTTTCAAGCATTGCCTCAACAATACTGTCCTCGGTCTGTTCCGTCTGCAAAAGTTCAAAAATATATGCAGCAGTCTTGTTGTTATGAATAACGCCGTTAAAATTTTTCATCGCCTTACCTGTGGCAATGGCAAAATTCTCGCCGTCAACATTGCCCAGCACAATACCTTCTTTTAATTTCATATATGTTCAATCCTTTCTTTGATAAGAAAAACCTTTGTAATTAGTCAATTCGCTTTTCAATAAGAGCCACCGTCTCAACATGGGGTGTTCTCGGGAACATATCCACTGCCGCGGCTTTTATCGGTTCATACCCTTTTTCTTTAAGTATAGCCAAATCTCTGGCAAGAGTTGCCGGGTCGCAGGAAACATAAACAATTCTTTTTGCGCCCATCTGCTCCACCGCGTCAAAAACGGCGCTGTCGCACCCTTTTCGCGGAGGGTCAAGGACAACGACATCAGGCTTTATTCCCTCCTCAGCCAGCTGTTTTGCGGCTTTAGGAGCGTCTGCACAAATAAATCGGGCGTTACCCACATTGTTTATCTCGGCGTTTTTCTTTGCGTTTTCCACCGCGTCAGCCACAATCTCAACGCCTATAAGCCTTTTGCATTTATCAGCCATGCTTATTCCGATTGTACCGGCGCCGCAATAAAGATCCAGCAGCGTTTCATTTCCGCTTAAGCCGGCATATGAAACCGCAAGTTCATAGAGCCTTTCGCACTGGTCGTGATTGACCTGATAAAAAGAAGCGGGGCTTATAATGAATTTTTTGCCGCAAAGTATGTCGGTTATCGTTTCACTGCCCCAGAGCGTTACAAACTTTTTGCCAAGTATGACGTTTGTATCCTCAGTATTTATGTTGTAAAGAACGCCTGCAAGACCGGGCACATAATTTCTGAGAAGTTCACAGAGACGTAAGGCGGCAGGCATCTTTTTCCCGTTAATTACAGCGCATGCCATAACCTCGCCTGTGCCTGCGCCTATTCTGAAATAGATATGGCGCAGAAGTCCTTTCCCTGTCTTTTCGTCATAAGCCGTTATAGAATTTTCTTTAACCCAGATTTCAAAGGCTTTTAAACCTTCTACAAAAACTTCGTTTTGCAAACGGCACTCGGCACAAGGCACTACGCGGTGACTTTTATAGGCATAAAAACCGGCTGTCAGCATTCCGTTTTCTATTCTGACGGGATACTGGGCCTTATTTCGGTAGCCCTCTGTTTTCTCAGCGCCTAATATAAATTCTGTTTTAAGATCAAGATGTCCGATTCGCCGAAACGCGTCGTCAACCCTGCTCTGCTTAAATTTAAGTTCGGCAGGATAATCCACGTTTCTGAAGGAACAGCCGCCGCATTTTGAAGATACGGAGCAGTTGCTTTCTATTCTGTCCGGCGACGGCACCAGCAGTTGGTCAATAATACCAATTGCATATGATTTATTAACCTTGATGATATGGGCAATTATCGTGTCCCCGGGAACTGTTCCACGGACAAAAACAGCCAATGAGTCATAGCGGCCTATCCCGCTGCCCTCAGAGGTCAGCGCCGTTATGTTCAGTTCAATTTTATCGTTCTTTTTTAACTGCACCCAAATCACCATTCCCTATAATATCATAAACTCAGTAAAAAAAAAAGATAGAAAATTTAAACAATATTAAAGAGCGGAACGCAAAAGCGCTCCGCTCTTCTAAAACAGTATTATTTATTTTTGCTTTTTCTTTTCAACTGCGCGCTGGATAAGTTTAACGATTTCAACAATCGGAATTACAGCAAACGCCAGAGCCATAGCGGTAAAGTATTCAGCGGCGCTGATATGAGCAAAATCGAAAGCGTCCGAAAGGAACGGAACATAAATAACCAGTGTTGACAAGATCAGTGAAAGGAACATTGCTCCGAACAGATACTTGTTATGACCGCCCATTCTGAATATTGACTCACGGCGTGAGCGCATATTGAAGCTGTGGAAGATTTCCGCCATTGAAAGTGTAAGAAACGCCATTGTCATTCCGTTTTGATGAACAAGTTCATTTCTCTCGTGGAGAAGCTGCTGGAACGTTTCATGAACCGGTGACGCCATTATCATTCCCACAAAGTACGCAACAACTGTAACAACGGTTACCATTAATCCCTGCCATGCAACGTCAAATCCCATTCCGCCGGCAAAAATTCCGTCATCTGCTTTTCTCGGCTGGCGTCTCATGATATTAGGTTCGCCCTTTTCCATTCCGAGAGCAAGCGCCGGGAAACAGTCGGTAATAAGGTTGATCCACAGAAGATGAACCGGCTCAAGAATTGTAAATCCAAGCAAAGTAGCAATGAATATTGTAAGAACTTCGGAAAGGTTAGAGGAAAGCAGGAACTGAATAGACTTTCTAATATTGTCGTAAATTCGTCTTCCCTCTTCAACCGCTGAAACGATAGTGGCAAAGTTATCGTCCGCCAAAACCATGTCGGCAACGTTCTTTGTAACGTCGGTGCCGGTAATTCCCATTCCGATACCGATATCGGCAGACTTGATTGACGGAGCGTCGTTAACGCCGTCACCCGTCATTGCGGTAATGGCGCCGCGTTTTTTCCAAGCTGTTACGATTCTAACCTTGTGTTCAGGCTGAACTCTCGCGTAAACGCTGTACTGGGTGATTTTCTGGTCAAGTTCATCGTCGCTGAGGTCATTAAGTTCCATGCCCGTAATTGCTTCAGAAGCGTCAGTAATAATTCCGAGTTCCTTCGCGATTGCAACAGCGGTATCCTTATGGTCGCCTGTAATCATAATAGGACGAATGCCTGCCTGGCGGCATTCCTTAATTGAATCAACAACTTCGGGACGCACAGGGTCAATCATACCTGTAAGACCGATATAGCACAGACCGTTTTCAATTTCTTCGGGATCGTTGAACTGGGGATTTTCTTTATATGTCTTCATAGCGGCGCAAAGCACACGAAGCGCTTTATCCGCCATTTCCTTATTCTGGGTAGTGATTTTCTTGCGCATTTCGTCAGTCAGCGGCACCTGCTTGCCGTCAACAAGCGCTGTTTCGCATCTTGAAAGCACTACGTCCGGAGCGCCTTTTGTATACTGAACAAAACCGTTTGGTGTCTTATGAATAGTTGACATCATCTTTCTCATTGAATCAAACGGAGCTTCGCCGACTCTCGGGAAAGATTTTTCCAAATCGGTTTTAGGCAGTTCCAGCTTTGCGGCGTAATCAACAAGAGCCGCTTCAGTAGGCTCGCCTTTTACGGTTCCGTCGTCCTGAAGTTCCGCGTCGGTGCAAAGCGCCATAGCGGAAGCAAGAAGTTTCTCATCATCGCCTTTATACTCAACAACAGTCATCTTGTTCTGGGTAAGAGTTCCCGTTTTATCAGAACAGATAATCTGGGTACAGCCGAGAGTTTCAACCGCGGTAAGGCGGCGGATAACGGCGTTTCTCTTACTCATCTTCGTTACGCCGATGGAAAGTACGATGGTAACAACAGCCGCAAGTCCCTCGGGAATAGCCGCAACCGCAAGGGATACAGCAACCATAAACGTGTCAAGCATTCCTGTAAATGAAACGCCCTGGCCCGAAACGATACTGCGTATAATATCAAGTGCGAAAATAAATACGCAGATACCAAGAACGATAAATGACAAAATCTTTGAAAGCTGATTAAGTTTTATTTGAAGCGGAGTATCGCCGTCAGCGGCATTAGTAAGAGCATCGGCAATCTTGCCCATCTCTGTATCCATACCTGTGGCAACAACAACTGCTTTTCCGTGGCCGTAAACAACGTTTGAGCCCATGTAGCACATATTTTTACGGTCGCCCAGCGGAACATCGTCTGAACCGAGAGGATCAATCACATCAACTTTCTTGTTGACGGGTACTGATTCACCCGTAAGAGCCGCTTCTTCGATTTTCATTGAAGCACTGGCTATTATTCGGCAGTCCGCAGGAACGCTGTCGCCCGCTTCAAGCACAACGATATCGCCGGTAACAAGATCCTCGGAACGTATGTCGGTAAGCTTTCCGTCACGGATAACCTTTGACGTTGCCGCCGCGATCTCCTGCAATGCCTCGATTGCTTTTTCTGCTTTGCTTTCCTGGTAAACGCCGAGTATAGCGTTTATGATAACAACCGCCATGATAATAATAACATCTGACGGGAATTCATGCTCGTAAACAGACGTTATTGCAGAAATAACAGCCGCAATAATCAAAATGATAATCATTGGGTCGGCAAGCTGCATCAAAAAGCGATGAAAAATTGACTCTTTTTTACCTTCTGCAAGTTTGTTTTTTCCGTTTTTTTCAAGTCTTTTTGCCGCCTCGGATGACGACAGACCGTTTTCGGACGTCTCATATTCCTTAATAACGTCCTGAGCTTCGCGTAAATACTCTTTCATATTGCACCCTCCTGGTTTAACGCAAAGTACTTCAATATATCAAAAAGACCCGTATATAGCTTTTCACCATATACGAGTCTCATTCTTTAGAATTAAGCCAGCCGTTTACGGCATGTTGTTGACTTAACGCACCCTAAAAACGCGGGCGGAATTACTCCCTCATAGTATTAATATTATACCATTTTTTCCGACTAAAGTCAATCATCAAACTATGCGCCAATTGTCCATTAAAATCCATAACGGAACAATTTAGTGCATTTTTGCGTTGTTATGCTCTGGCAACCATTTCTCCGTATTCTTCTTTGCTCTTTTTGATAAACTCCTCAACCTGATGTGCTGAAGGCATTGCGTCTGAACAGCTGTGAGCAGAAATAAGGATTGAAGCAGAAGCAGAACCGAATTCAAGGCATTCAATCATTTCCTTGCCCTGAAGCAGGCTGTAAAGGAATGAAGAGCCATAGCCGTCGCCGCCGCCGAAGCCCTTAAGTTTTACAGCCGGGAAAGGCTTGATTGAATAGAAATTACCGTCGTTTGTGTAAGCTGTGGAGCCTTCCTTACCGTGTTTGATAACACAAATTGAAGCTCCGAAAGACTGCCAGTAACGCGCGCTTTCCGGGTCTGACTCTTTGACGCCTACAATGCCCTCTGTCAAGTCAAATTCTTCTCTTGAGCCCATGATAATATCCGCATTCTGGGCTACAAGGCTGTAATAAACAGCGATTTCGTCTTTTGATTTCCATGTATATGAGCGGTAGTCGATATCAAAAACAATGCGTACATTGTTCTTCTTCGCAAGCATCATTGCCTTAAGGCAAGCCTCTCTTGAGGGAGACTGAGCAAGCGCCGTTCCGCTGATTACGATTGCCTTTGCAGAAGCGATATATTCCTCGTCAATATCCTCAGGAGCCATGCAGAAATCCGCAACATTGTCGCGGTACATAAGAATTGAAGACTCTTCTTTAGAAAGGATTTCCGTAAAAGTCAGGCCTATGCATTCACCATTCTTAGCGCGTGTAATGTGGCTTGTGTCAATGCCTTCCTTTTCAAAATAATTAAAAACATAATCACCGAACTGGTCGTTGGAAACGCAGCCGCAGAAACCTACTTTGCATCCCAGTCGTGCAAGACCCACTGCAATATTTGCGGGAGAACCGCCGACGTATTTATTGAAATTGGACGATTCGGATAAAGGTTTGTACATATCGGTTGGGTTAAAGTCAATGGCAATTCTGCCGATCGGGATAAAGTCAATTGGCTTTGACATATCAAATTCTACATATTTCATCTGGAAAATCCTCTCTTTATAAACAGTTATTCAGCTTTGCCGTCTGTGCCGAAAATCAAAATGTGCTTCTTTGCGTTTTCATAAGCACCTTCAACTTCAGCCGCCTGCAAGTCGTAATAACCTTTAATACTTTTATCATTATAACATGAGCGAACGCTGTTTTCAACACTGTCAAACGTAGCGGTGGCGATATTGATTTTCTTAATTCCTGTTTTTGAACAGCGAACGAAATCATCCGGCGAAATACCTGTTCCGCCGTGAAGGACAAGAGGAGTGCTGGTCTTTTCGTTAACTTCGGCCAGTATATCAAAGCGAAGATGAGGAGTTGATTTATAATTGCCGTGGGCGTTGCCTATAGCTATTGCAAGGGCGTCAACTTTTGTTTCCTTCTCAAATCTAACAGCGTCCTGAGGTTTTGTACAGTTAATTGCAATATCCTCTGAGCCGTCCTCAGAGCCGCCTACACAGCCGATCTCTGCCTCAACAGCCGCCCCGTAAGGAGCCGCAAGCACCATGACCTGCTTTGTCATTTCAATATTTTCATCAAGAGGTAAATGTGAGCCGTCAAACATTACGGAAGTAAAGCCCAGTTTCAGCGCCTGGCTTATTTTTTCTACAGTTTTGCCGTGGTCAAAATGAACTGCAACAGGAGTTTTGGCATTTTTTGCGGCCGCCACCATAAGGGGACCGATAAGTTCCAGCGGAGACTGCTTCAGGCGCACTTCCGCAATCTGAAGAATTACGGGAGCCTTTAATTCCTCAGCCGCCTGCAAAACGCCGAGCACCATTTCCATATTTGCAACAGAAAAAGAGCCGACAGCATAATTACCCTTCTGTGCGTCGGCCAGCAATTCCTTCATATTGACTAACATATTATTTAACACCTCAGTATGTATAATAATCAACGACGAGTTACACGTAAGCCGAGTTCTGTCGTGGGCAGTTATCTATCTCGACGCACGGTTACCCGTACGCTCAAGCCGTCCTTCGAAGTTATGTGTCGAGCAGACAACCCTTCAGTCGACGTTGCAGCGGATAGGGTTTACATGGCAGAGGACGTCTCCGCCCTCTCGGTGAGCTCTTACCTCGCCTTTCCACCCTTACCACAAAAGCGGCGGTATATTTCTGTTGCACTTTCCCTAAGTCCCCCCTGGGCGGCCGTTAGCCGTTATCCTGCTCTGCGCTGCTCGGACTTTCCTCACACATTCGTGCGCAACTGCCTGTGCAACTCGTCGGAAATATTTTATTCCAAAACAGACGGAATTGTCAACATATTTTGAAATATTGTTCCTAATGTGCTAAAATATAATTATAGAACGCGCGACTGTCTCTTAGATTGTTAAAGAATTATAAGGAAATGTCAAAATAATTATAAATTAAATAAATTTCCAATTGAAATACCGCGCTGTTTATAGTAAAATCTCATTTACAAAGTTAATAGAGAAATAAGGTGATAATATGCCAAGGTATGAAAACGAGGGCTGGAATCCCAAGCGGAGGACAGACAACGACTCGCTTGACCGAACTGTACCGCTGGATGAGAATTATTACTCAACTGACCCTTATATAGACCTGAACTTCAACAGCCGTGAAGGCTCAAGACGTTCAGCAGAAAACAGCGGTGGATTTAATCCCTGCGATTATGAGGATGTTTATTCCGGCGGCGACCGACTGCTTGCAGAAGAAGAAATTCCCAATTCTTTTACAAGCGAAACGCCGGACGATTTTCAGCGCTCGCCAAGCAGACGCCAGAACCCTTCATCCAGAAACACCGGTTCTTCAAGACGGGACAGGCAGTCGTCTTCAGGCGGAGGAGGAAGAAGAGGCGGCAGATCGGGAAACGGCGAAAAAGGTCCGAAGAAGCACAAAATCAGCGTTGCTTCCGGTATTCCGATTTTTGTTCTCGTTCTTATCCTCGCCATTGTAGGCTCTATCTTCCCTGTTTTGGGTAAGATTAACTATGATGAGCACAAGGACAACGAATACGTTAATTCCTCTGAGCTGACAAGCAGTTCATCAGTTAAAAACATTTTACTTCTCGGAGTTGACGCTCGCTCTGATGAAAGCTCTGAAACTTCCAGAAGTGATACGATGATGCTTGTTTCTGTTGATTCAAAGCACCACTCGATAAAGCTCACTTCTTTCCTGCGTGACACATGGGTCTACATTCCCTGCGAAGATACCGAGCAGAGACTTAACGCCGCCTGCACTTACGGCGGATACAAAGGCGTTGTTGACACAATAGAATACAACTTCGGAGTAAAAATTGACAACTATGTTGTTACGGACTTTGAAATGTTCCAGGTACTTGTTGACTCAATCGGAGGAGTTGAAGTAGAAGTTACTGAAGCAGAAGCAAAAGAAGTTACGGGTCATCCGAAACGTTACGGCAACGTTGAACTGGAAAGCGGAAAGCAAACACTAAACGGAAAACAGGCTCTCGCCTATTGCCGAATCAGGAAGATAGATACCGACTTTGTCCGCACTGAGCGTCAGCGTACGGTAATGAGCGCAATACTCAGCAAAATGAAGTCTTCTAACCCAATAACACTTTATAAAATGGCTTACAATGCGGCTCCTTATATTGAGACAGATATGAGCAAAGGTGAATTGATGAGCTTGGCAATGAAAGCTCTCCCCTGCATGGGCAACATCTATCAGGCTCAAGTTCCCTTTGAAGGCACTTGGTCTTACGCCACAATCAGCGGCAACTCAGTTATAAGCATTGACAAAGACGCAAACAAAAACAAACTTATAGATTATATCTATAACAAGTCATCAGCCGATCTTGAAGCTGAAGAAAAAGCCAAAGATTAAAAAGTAATAGCAAATATAAAAAATGCGGCAGAAGCAATGCTTCTGCCGCATTTAATATTATTTATTAGTATGAATAAACAACCATGTCGGAATAAACGGTATTGACTTTACCTTTGCTGTCTTTGTATGTTACAAAGGCTTTAGCGCATGCGTCGCCAACCTTTGATGAAATTCCGTAAACAAGAATAAACTGTCCGTCAGGATTTGTGTCACGGTTTATAACCATTTTTACTGTTCCTGAATCATTGCCTGTGCCTGTTTTGCCTACGTTTTCAACAGTAAGGTCTGCATCGTTCATGTTTTTACCGTATACAAAACCGGAAGCAACAAGTTCATTTCCTTCGCCGACAACAGAACGTGTTGCGGAGAATTCAACTCTGCCGCTGTTTTCATTGTAATTCTTTGCTACAATTGAAACGACAGGTATCTGTTCAACATCGTCAGTCGTTGTATCCAGTGTTATGTCTGATGAAACATAGAATGAATATGTGTTTCCGTAACCAACAATTTTTCCGTCGCAAAGGAACGCGGTAGCATCAGGAGAAGTAACAGTTACCCATGAGCCGTAAGGCGCCTGAGCGCTGTCGCTGTATAAAGCACCGTCAACCTCAATGGAGCAGCCGCTTGCATTTACGTTGTACTGAACTGAATTGTCTGATTCGTAAAGAGCGTAAATTGTAAGTGAAGAATTAGCGTTATGAATCTGTTCCTCAGAATATGACCAGTTAAGGAACTTATAACCGCTGTATACAGGTGGTTTCGGAACAACTACATCTTTAGGATCATCAACCGTCTGATAGGATATAACGTTTGAAAATGTATCCATAAAGATAAACGTCTTTGTATTACTGTTGTCTGAAAATACAGGGTTATATTCAGCGTCTGAGAACGGGATAAAGTTATACTGCGCGTCAGATGAAACAAGCTTGTTGCTGTACTGCCAGCCTACGAATGAACAGCTGTCGTTAGGGGTTGCAGACAGTGTGCAGGATGTACCCTTTTTAACGTCTACAGAACCGCCGCCGGTTACATCAACATCGTTGAATCTAAGAGTGCCCATATCTGTTCCCTGGGTTGAAATTTTATAGGAATCTGTATAATCCACAAAATTAGTCTTTGTCTGCTCATCGCAGTTTGAGCACTTATAAATATCGTAGCCCTGTGAATCCGGGGTAGGATCAACGTGGCTTACAAACACACTGAAATCATGGTTTATGTTGAACTCGCCTTTTTCAGTGTAGCCTGCATAACTTACTGTGATGGTGTTTGGTCCGCAAGCACCACAGGCAGACATATCAATAATAACATCTATGCCGTTTATCTGAAGGTTCGGCACAGCTTCCTTATATCTCCAAACAAAACTGATACCCTGAGCGTCGTAAATTATCAGGAAAAGATTGTCCAAAACTTCCTGGGGATTGTAGCCCACGAACTGAGTTTTATCAAAACGTACTTTAAGGCCGTTTTCGTCATCAAGCAATCCGCTTTCAGTGCTCGTAAACTCTTCAATGTCTACATTACATTCGGTAGTGCTCAGCCAGCCCTGAACCTCATAATAATATGACTTTCCTTTTTCAAGGGTATATGTAATGGTTGCATGGTCAAGATTTGTGGTTCTGTCGTTGCAGTTAGCAAGTTCATTGCCTTCTGAATCATAGAGATAAAATCTTATGTTTCTGCCGCCGCTGACATGACCCCAGAGACTGAGCGTATAATCAGCAGTATACTGCGGCTTAAAATCAAGCCTTGTTCTCTCTCCAGCAACAATATGGAAAGCATTTGTTCTTTGGCGGAAAAGATAATTGTCATTCAAATCCACAGTCGTCTGAGCGAAAGACGTAATCGGAAATGAACAGAGCATAAACATCAGTGCAAGAAGCAATGATATGATTCTGCCGGTTTTTTTCTTCATAAAATCACCTCAATAGTGTATTTCAAAAGTGAATTTGAAATTCACTTTTTACGCTTACGTATATATTAACACAAGGCTTTGAAAAATTCCACTATAAAATAAAAAAATCAGAGCGGAGGATTTTTCCTCCGCTCCTTTTCGCTCTAGCAATTATTAAATTGCCAATTAGTCGTCTTCGCCGTCAGTAATCTCAGGGCCTGATACGGTCAGGACATCCTGAGCCTTAAACTCCTTAACGTCAACAACAGGCTTAGAATAAGCTTCTTTCATGAAAGACTTACCTCCTATTCATGATTTGCCTTATCGCTGCCGGCAGTTGCCCGCCGGCAGGAGCGATAGAATTAACTTAGTATATTCTTATGCGCCGTATGTGTAGTTCATTGCGTCTGAATATACTGTCTGGATTTCGCCGTCAGCATCTCTGTAGGTGATAAATGCCTTAGCACTAGCGGTACCTGTCTGAGCAGTGATACCGTAGCTGAGGATGAACTGTGTATTTCCTTCTGTGCTGGAAACATAAGCAGCCTTAACAACACCAGAATCGGTGCCGGTGCCTACCTGACCAACCTTATCAAGAGTAAGGTCAGCATCGGTAAGATTCTTACCGTAAACCCAACCAGCCTTGATAAGTGTGCAGTCATCTGTCATTGCACGAGAAGCAACGAATTCAACCTTATGGCTGTTGCTGAGCTGTGAGTAGGAAACAGCTGCAACAACAGGCTTAGCTGTAACTGCTGTATCGATAGGAGCAACAGTTACGTCAGAAGCAACATAGAATGTGTAGGAATCGCCGTAAGCAACGTCTGCGCCGTTGATCTGCCAGCCTGTTGCGCCTTCCTTAGTTACGGTTACCTGAGTGCCGTAAGGAACATCAGCAAGTGTGTTCTCAGCGGAAACATCGCCGTAAGAAATTGTAGCGCCTTCAGCGTTTACAGTGAAGTTAGCGTCAGTGTCTTTTTCAAACAGTGCAGTAATTGTCATAGATTCCTGAGACTGATGGATTGTATCAGCATTAGCTGTCCAGCCTGTGAACTTGTAACCATTATAAACAGGAGCGTCGGGGATTACTACTTCAGAAGCATTAGATACTCTCTGTGAAGAAATAACGTTGCCGAACATATCAAGGAATACAAATTCAAGAGCTTCGGACTTATCAACAAATACAGGTGTATAAGTGATAGGAGCGTTTACGATTGTTTCGTATGTAGCATCGGTGGAAACGATCTTGTTACCAACCTGCCAGCCTACGAATTCGCATGTATCAGATGCGGTAGCAACAAGCTTAACAGCGCCGTTTGCTGCGATCTTCTTAGTAAGAGAATCGCCGTCAACAGCTACGTCGTTAAGAGTAACAGTACCCATGTCTGAGCCCTTAACTGTTACATCATAACCCTTAAGAGCAGAAGCAGTTTCCTTAGTGTAAGTACCGCCGCAAACTGTGCAGGTGTACTTTGTGATTTCAGGCTTACCGTAATCAGCTTCCTGGATTACTTCGCCGTCATTAAATGTACAGCTATCTGTCTTTGTAGGAGCATTGCATTCGCCCTCAGCTGTGCAGGTAGCGGTATGTGTATAAGCCTTTTCTTCAACAAATGCCTGGCCTGACTCATAATCTGCTACGGGAGTACCATAGTTGTGCTCATGAGAAAGCGGAGGAGCAGTTTGTTCATCATAGCTGTAACCGCAGTCACAAGTATATCTTGTGATTTCAGGCTGGTCATAAGTAGCGTCCTGAATTACTTTAGAAGTATACGAATGAGGAGTACCGCTCTTAACTACCTGGAATGTTGTATCTCCTGTGATGGGAGCTGTAGTATCGCCGTCCCATGAATAGGTGTAATGATTTTCTGTATCGTAGTCATTAGCCGGGAGTTCCGGTACCTGAGCAGGAACATTGCCCTCTTTAACCTTCTCAGTGCTGATTTCAGAACCATTAGCATCCTTGTAAGTTACAGTGTATTCCTTAGAAGGAGTTACAGGTGTTGTACCAAGTTCAAGTTTACCAATAGGCATAAGATCGAACTGGAATGAAGTATCTTCCAACCATGAATATGCATGAGCAAAGTCGTTGGTTGAAGGACAATAGGAAACAAATTCAGGGATCTGACCATCAAAGTGAAGAAGGTCATTTCCGATAACTGTTCCGGGAGCAACTTTGAAACCGATAGTTGCAATATAGAAACCATCGATGGTTACGTCAGGGTTATCTGACATGAAATTGTAGGTATCGCCTACGTAAATAGCAGGTCTTTCAACTGTTCCTTCTTCAGGATCTTCCCAAACTGTTGTACCATAAGAAATAGCTACACAGCAAGGATACATCTGACCATCTGTACTAACAAGGTTATCGTCAGTAACAAATGAAGAAGCATTATCTTCAATTACGGTATTGAAATCCTTATCAAAAAGGTTATCTTCACTTCTAACTATAAAGTCACCGTTGGGTGAGAATACTGTTGCACTCTTTCTTGTACCAACAGTAAGTTCATCAGGATTGTAACCGAATTTAACAGTCGTGTTACCCCACTGACCGCCATTACCATGAAGAATGAAGGAGCAAGCAACATATCCATAACCCTTCTTATCTACAGCTGTGGAAGGAAGCTGATCAGGAGTCATACCAGCAACAGATACTTCACTGTAATCAGAAATGACTTCTCCTGCATGTTCGGTCCAAAATTCATCTTCGTTTGTAACGAATGCTTTATCCTTACCGGTATAAGCAGTCCAAACAATTTCGATCGAAGGATCAATATCGCCAGGATTGATCAAAAGATCTTCTTCTCTGATATTATCGCCGATTTGATACTCTGTAGGAGCAGCAACAGCTGTAAAAGGAATTGCAGATACTACCATAAGAGCAGCAATAAATCCAGAAAGAATTTTTTTTGCGCCTTTACGCATATAAATTTACCTCCATAATTATTATCCGTTATCTTTAACCATAAATAGAACTATCTAATGTTCTGTTATTGAATACTTTATAAACTGCATAGTCCACAGAGTTTACAACACCATCGTGATTAAAATCGCAGTATTGATTATAAGCAGGATTTGCGTTGGTTCTGTTTGATGACAATTTATAAACACCATAATCAGAAGAATTGATCATATTGTCCTTTTTAAAGTTACAAACACACATACCTAAACTACCTAGGTCAACCGCACTGTCTTTTACAGTAAATTGAATGTCATGATCATATCCATATTCGTAAGAAAGCGTTGCGTTATAATCTCCAGGTGCAAGGTTATCAATTGTAAACACACCCTGATCATTAGTTGTTGCAACAATCTCCCCGTTAATTAATACATCACATTCTCTTACTGTGAATTGAGAATCAGCAAGTTTTCCGTTTGTATTAGCTAGTGCAATAACGGTGCCTGAAACCGTATAACCGCTTGACGGAGAAAGGTCTGCTGTCATGGGATACAGAGTACCTTTATAATCTTCTGCTTCGGTCACAAGAGCATAGCAATCATGGTCGGGAGCAGAATAATCCGGATAATCAGTAAAATCGGCTTCAATGAATGTTTCCTGTGGGTGAGTATTTAAAGTAAGAACGTCCGCAAAATCAACTGCAGAAGCAGATGATATTGTAACATTAATTTTGATTAGAAGCTGACCATCCGAATTGACAACTGAGCAGTCATCATTCGTCGACGTCAATACCAAATCAAAATTTCCGTTCTCCATAAATACGCCTGGTGACTTAAATTGAGAACCTTCCGCGTCGCTTAACAATTCACTGTAAGAGTTAACTGTCATAACAGACGTGTCATAAGTTCCCATAATGTCAAGCAATGCAAAAGACTGCATACCCGACAGGAAAAACGATACATCGTATGTTCCGGCTGTCAGATTATTTCCGTCAGCCTCTCCGCCGTCCTCGCTGTTGGCGAATGAACAATACAGATGCGGTTTTTCACTGCCCAGAGTACCTGGAGCAGCAAAAGAAGAAATGGGGAAATATAAGGTTAAAATCAATATTAGCGAAAGGAAAACAGCAATGAAATTTTTTGACTTGAAAATACTCATAAATTTTCCTTGTTTTTATTTTTCTTCCGGGGCAAAAAATATTTTGCCCCGGAAAATGAATTATCCGTAAATCGAAGAATTCAAAGTTCTGTTTGTGAATGCTTTATAAACTGCATAGTCAGTTGAGTTAACGATACCGTCATGGTTAAAGTCACAGTATGCATTATAAGATTCACTTGTTGAAGCACGGTTAGATGACAACTTGAATACACCATAGTCTGAAGAGTTGATCATGGTATCTTTCTTGAAGTTACATACAACCATACCATACTTGCCAAGGTCAACGTCACCGTCTTTAACCTCTATAGTAATATCGCGGTCATAACCGTAAGCATAGCTAAGAGTTGCAGTGTAATTGCCGGGAGCAAGATCATTGATTGTGAATACGCCGTTATCATCTGTTGTTGCAACAACTTCATCATTGATAATGACATCACAAGCGCGAACCGTGAACGAATCGCTAGCTAACTTACCTGATGAGTTGGCAAGTGCAAGTACTGTACCGGTTACTGTGTAGCCTGTTGCAGCAGTTGCTTCTTCAAGACCGTTTTCAGCCATTACCAACTTAGACTTAGCATCATAAACCTTAGAAATCTGAGCACCGTAGTTATCCTTATCGGCAGCATCATAGAATGCGGGAGTCTTGTGAGCATAGTCACCGTTACCAAGAGTAGCAAGGTCAACTGCTGTAGCAAGCGCATTGATGTAGTTCTGCCATGAAGAATCTGAGTACTTAATTTCGCCTTCGTTTACGATAGTACCGTCCTCACTGACTGCACCGTAAGGTACTGAATCAGCTGTGGTCTTAACTGTTGCGTTCTTAGCTTCGGGTTCACCCTCAACAGGTGTCCATGAAGTTGTCATTGTTGTGTAATCTGAACCACCTGCGCAAACAATTTCAGCTTCGAGCTTATCGCCCTGATAGCCGCGTTCGATTGTCTTGCTCATGAACAGTTCAAATACACGGATAGCCTCCTGAATCTGAAGTGATGAAGAGGTTGTTGTGAAGTAATAGGTGTAATCGTCAGCAGATGCATCCGGGTTAGTATCCTGACTAACGAGATCTGCGATTGTGCTGTCGATCTGGTTCCAAGCGCATGTAGCAAGTACTTCTCTTGTTTCGTCGCTGGTCTTGTAAATGCAAGCTTCATACATATCTTCAGCTTGCTTACCAAGAGATGCCATTCTCTCATATGTTGCAACGTCGAAGTTAACGCTGTTGAGATTATCACGAACTGTAGATACCTTATCGTAAATGTTCTGAGCAACCTCAGTACTTACGTTGTTCTGGCAATTCTCAAGAGCATATGTGAGATAGTCAATAGCTTTGGTGTAAACACCACGGTAATCTTCACCGTCATTTTCCTTGGCTACAGTTTTACCTTCAGCAAGTTTAACAACCCAAGGAGATGTAAGGCTTGATGATGAGGTCTTGTTACCGTCTTTATCACGGTAAACAAAGTTAACCTGATCGTAATAGCCTTCCTTAACTGTATCCTTAACAAAGTAAGGAGTATCATATGTGTTAAGATCCCATTTATATGTGTAAGCCTGGTCGTTCATTACATACCACTTACCGTCAACCTTAACAACATTTGTGCCTACAGCATCTTTACCAACAGTGTAGTATTCGTCGCCGATCTGCTGGCTGGTCTGTCCGGATACATCACCATCCTGAAGAGCCTTGTTTGTGTAGAACGGGAACTTGCATTCTGCATCATTGAAGAAATAGTTTTTACCACCGATTTCCTTGCTTGTAGCATTAACAAGCAGTGATGTCGGAAGCTCAGCAGAATTTGAAACCGGCTTATATGCCTCGTCACCATAGAATGACTGTGTTTCTGATGTAGCTGCTACTGTTTCAACAACGTCAGAAAGCTCAAGAGCTGACTGTGTGCTGATAGGAGTCGCAAGAGCGTTCAGACCAGCTGTCAGAGCTTCGATTGTAGTGTTGTAAACTTCTGATGTCTGAGTATCTTCGCTGTAATCAATAAAGTCTGAAGGTCTGTAGTTTGTCAGATAATTCTGAACTTCATTGTAACGTGAAGAAAGTGTAGCACTGTTACTGTCATCGCAGATATACAGCTGAACTTCGCCTGTTGCTGAAGTATCAGAGTTATAGAAGCAGAGATTCAGTGTAGCTGTCTGACCCGTAATCTTTGTAGTGCCGTCATAAGCAAGGAACTGGAAGTATACCTGAGAATTGGATGATACTGTGATCTTGCTTGTTGCAAGGTAAATACCATCAATAGGAGTTGCGCAGGAAATTTTTCCAAGAAGAGTAGAATACGCAACTGAACCTGATTTCAGATACAGATACTGGAATACGCCGTTTTCATCCTGATGATAAGCAGCGATATTACCGTTACTCTTGAGTTCTTCAAAAGTATAAGCATGGTTTGTGCGTATTTCAACATCTTCTCCTCTGTTGATAAGATCAAGCAGTGTGCTGTCATCTTGAGATACACCTCTTACCCAGTTTTTACCACCGTCTGTTGAATAGTCAACAAGTCTGTAGTTAAGAACGTCACCTGTTTCCTTATCGAAACAAGGAATAGCATTGTTCTGGTTCAAAGCAACATTGCTCTGTGTCAGGTCATCCCAAACCGTATCATTAACGTAGCAGTAAATACCATCCATGGAACGTTCACCGAACATAAGTGAAACGTTATTAATTCTGGCAAGATACTGATTGAGTGACTCAAGGTTTGACTGAGCAACAACTATCGCTGCAGGATAGTTAACATTAAGATATCCGCGTGAAGCGAATGCTCCTGTAACCTTTGACTGGTTAAGTCCGTCAGGAGTTGTAAGAGTTGAACCGGCAGTTACTGAAAGAAGGCTGCCGTCCATCACTTTACCTGCAGGGTTATCATTTGTCTGAGTATAAACCGAATCTTCCCAGTTCTTATCAGTTGTTGTGTACTGATAAGCATAGCAGGTAAGGTTAGGATAAACTGAATTGTCATCACCATCGATAATATCATAGTTTACTGTATAGCGAACTATTGTATTTTCGCTGGGAGCTGTGTAAGTTACATTGAATGTAGTTGATGACTCAGGCATAATAATTGTGCCTGCAACATTTGAAGTAACTTTAAATGCAGAATTATCGGTCTCAATGCTATTGATCTTAACACGATAACGTGTCATCTGGGTGTTAGTGCCATCAAGTTCCTGATAAGCACGGTTAAGACCATAACAGTTATTATTAACCATTATCTGAGTCTGCATTGTATTACCCGGGTTAACTGAGTTAACCGCTGCGTCCTTAACAGAAGCAGTTGCGAGCTGAAGAGTATGATCTTCAAGGGTAGGAACAAGGCTCAGGAAGCTGTTTACTGCGCGAACAGCAAAAGCGAGTGATGTAAGAACAGTGTCGGGATATCCGCATTCTCCGCCTTTACCGCCTGTAAACTGATACAGGTTATAAATGATAGAACCGAATACGCCGATTGAATTATTATCACTTGTTCCTGCAATTACGCCAACCTGAAGAAGGTTGTCAAACGGATGATTATCAGTTGCCTTAGCAGGAACGACTGTTTCATATGTCTGACCGTTGTAGCGAGCGCCCAATACTGCGTTTACAAGATCCGCGAGAAGATTGTAAACAGTCTGGATGCAAGCTGTATCTTTGATAGGCGGTGCAGAGATGAATGACAGCAGTCTGTAGCAGAAGTTTGAAATACCGGCAAGGCCGCTGTTATGAGCGCTTGTATCAGAAATCTCAAGGAAACCGCTGATAACGTCGTCATAAATCAGTTCTTTTGAAGAAGCCTGAGCGTATTTATCTGCTGTGCCATACTGAAGTGTACCAATTACAGGTACGAGATGATCGATAATGATATCAAGGTTGGTCCAGAGATCATTTTCAAGTTTGATAAGGCAGTTACCGTCTTTATCACAAATACCAAACAGGTTAGCTACGCCGTAGCCTTCTGCGCCATCCTTAAATTCTGTAGTTCCTGCATAGAATACAACAACTGAATTAAGGAGATCGTAAATTGTTACGTCACTTTCAACATCAGCAGTATAAGGATCCCACGGATTACCGTTCTTATCATAAAGCGGAACGATTGAGCTGAGAATATAACCCAAAGCATCACGAGCCATCGGAAGAACAGTTGTGTCAAGTGTTATATTGTAATACTCGCCTGACTTAGTCATCAGAGAGCTGTAATCCTTATCAGGAAGGATATATGACAGATACTCTTTAAGAGCAACTGCTGCAACACCTTCGAGGTCCTTACATGCATCCCATTCAGAATCATGAATTGAATTAACAAGACCTGTAGCCTTGATAACTGAGATTGTGAACGGAAGAAGAGCAGATTCAAGATTGCTTTCGTCAAGAGCTGTTTCAGGTCCATTATTCTTATAGAACGCATTGAGAATATTCTTATCAGTAGAATCAGCAACATACTGAATTACTGCACATGCATTTTTAACAAGTGTAGTTGCGATTGTCTTAGGATCGCTTGAATTTACCTTTTCAAGTGCGTCATATGTACCTGTGTTAGCACCCTGAGGCATAAAGTCTGCAACAGCGGCAACAAGGAAGTCATTAAGGCCTGCAACAAGTGAAGAATAATTCTTGTAATCGTTAGCCATGAATGCATTGATGTTGGGTGTGCCTGTTTCAGCAAAGCTGAAGTTCAGAGGACCTGTTGCCATGTTGAAGTACATATCAGCAAGAGGGCTGTAACGAAGCTTATTGAAGAGAGTTGTTGAATCGATATCACGCCATGTGTAAAGCGGATCACTTACAACTTCTCTGTCGAATGTAAGTCTTTCTTTAACGTACTTAAGGAATGTGTCAGCATCTGCATAGTTAGGATCTACAGGTTCACTTGCTTTTTCAGCATTAGCTGCTGCCTGTGTGCACTCATACTGTGCCCATGCTTTTACTGCATCCTCACTGTAGTTAGACTTAACATTGGAATAATTCCAAGTATGGTTATAAGTCTTTGCACCTACATACCATCTATAATAGTTATAGTCAAATCCATCAACATTTGAGTTGAGCTGGCCGAGAGTATCTTTCAATACTGTATTCCAAGCCATTTCAAATGCTTTGTAAGCAAAGTCAAACAGATTGTCTGACTCTTCAAGGTTGATTGTCTCGCCCTTGTAACGGAACAGATAAACATTACCTGTCTTCTGGTTGCTTCCGTCACCTTCAACAGTATACTGAAGATTTGTAGTATCAATATACGGAGCAGAGCCATCCTCAAGATATTCTGCATAACGCTGAACGGAGTTCGTTCCGTCTGCATATGTTACACAAACATTGATCTTAGCAAGCAGCTCAGTTGACAGCTTATCAAAGAGTACTGTGTCAAGCGGAGTAGAATTAGTTCTAATAGCCGCCTTTTCCTCTGAGGTAAACCAACCGCTGTATTCAAGAATCAAATTCTGAACAAGGTTGTATACCAAGTTGCTCTGCCAGTTACTGTAATTTGTCGCCATTGTAGGAGTAAAGAGATTTCCAAGTGTATCATAAAGATTGAGGAAATTACCTACAAGACCGAGATTCAAATTACCGGTAAGGAACTGTTTAAGAATATTCTTGTTAGCATTACCATAAAGGTTAGCATCGTTTGAGTTCTGGAAAAGAAGACGAACGATACCTCTTACCATATCCGTAGAAGATGTGTTATTTCTTCTCATGCCCTTAGTAGCGTTAAGATTGATGTTCTTAACGTCACCGCCGATAAGGCCGCCGTAAGAATCGAGGAGACCCTGGAAGCCTTCGATAGTCTGCATAAGGGCATCAACACTTGTCGCGTCGATATTGATTGTAATTTTTGAAACAACGATATCGACCGTATAAGTGAATGTAAAGTTAAGTTCGCCGAGCATCTGGTCAGCATAATCAAGAATAGCTGTGCATGTCTGCTCATCATCAAGATTAGGCCATGTCATTGAGTTGTAAGTCAGATCGCCGTCGTGATACTTCGTTTCGGAAGAAGTAGCAGCGAACGCACTCAAAGCGCCAGAAAAGCAAGTTAAAACCATAACTAATGCAAGAAATAACGCAAATAGCTTACGGGAAAACTTTTTCGCTTTCACTTAATTTTTTACCTCCATAATTTTGCGAATCTACGATAGTAGTGATTTTGCGAAACAGTGCTGTCGCATCCTCTGACCACCGGGCAATCCGGCTATTAAGATGAATGGGCATAACCCAAACACTGTTTATACAATAGTACGCGCAAAATACACATTTAACGCAATACCATTAAACCACAGCACATTGCAAAAGTCAACGTTATATAAGTTATAGAAAGGGATGCCGAATGAATTTTGGTAGTTTGCACAATTTTAGTGTGAATATTTTGTTATCGTGTACAAAATAATTTTACTAATTGTTCATAATTTGTTAATATATTTATGCGTTTTAATCGTCACACGTCGCTTTATTTTGCTGTAATGGCTAATGACTTTACACTTGGTTTTGGCGTGTAATGTTGTTCACCTTTACTTACACTGATTTTTGGCTTAGTTGCGCCATTTTTTTGTAATAGCGGATCTTTATTGTCATAACAAAAAACTTCTACATCAAGCAAAAAGAACAATTACCAATCACTTAAATTTCACATCGCAATCACATTCATCTGTAACAATTCATCACACCAATTTATGTTGAAATTTTGATTGAATTCACACAAAATCCGACTAATTCTTCGCATTCGTTCATATTTTGTTAAAATATGCAAAAAACCTATTGACTTGCCCTCTATAATTTGGTATAAATATACTGTATTTGTTGTACATGTGGGTGAACTATGCCCTCAGCTAAGTAATTTGTTACCGAATTGTTAACAAAACGCTCAAGTTGTGAACGCACTTATCGCCACACATGAAATCCAAACGACAAGTTCGTCAATCATAACAGAAGGAGAGATGAATTATGAAGACGAGCAAAAAGTTACTCAGCTTTTTCTTAGCTGTAGTAATGATGGTCACCACTTGCTCTGTCGGCTTCACCGCGTTCGCGGCTGAAAAAGACAACGGCATTTGGAAAGACTCGACCAGCGCTGACTCAACTTATGCTGCGCTGGAGGAAATGGTCGATACCTATGCTCCTCAGCTTTTTAACATGGAACGTGTTAAAAATCTTCTTGAGGATAAGCTCGGTATGACTGTTACCGATACAACATCCGTAAGCGATGTTGTAGCTGGCCTTGCGCCTACATTGCTTGGCTTGCTTGGAGGCGGAGCTGATAAAGGCAGCATTATCAGAAGTGTCGACTCCAGCTACACACCCGCTGCTGACTTATGGTATTCATACCTTGACGATGACAGCGAAGATGCCGCAATGGATTTCTATTCATTGTACCAGTTCTGTAAAGACAATCAGTCCAGCTCTGACCCGGAACTTGCAAAGTACTGTAAAGAAACACTCAACGGTACGGCAGACAAGAAGGGTCTCGAGGAAATGCTTAAGCAATACACCGTTGCTTATTCTGAGTATTCAAGGAAGAGCGAGGATGGCTTTAACGCAATCATGGTAGCTTTCCAGCTTGTTCTTGATGCTGTAAGCGCTGAAGATCCTAGCGCAGAAAACCTTCCAATCGATCCAAGTACAGGAGAGATTAATCTTGATGCTCTCAAAGTCTACACATTTGAGTACAATGGTAAAACCGTAACGGTAAACGATTTATTGAGTTATCCCGAGTTTGCCGACGCTCAGTATGTATTAGACGATTATGCTAACTACTTCAAGGAAATCGGCAGTGATGTTACAATAACTGATTTCAGTGATATCATTTACTATATCATGGATTATGTAACATTCATGCAAGACAGTAAGCTTGTAGATGAAACCTGCAAATACTATTGCAGAATCACAGAAACTGACTATAACGAAATTAAAGATGATCCTACTGCTTATCAGAATGTATTCCTTAAAGGTATTATCATTCAGAGCGGAACTTCACTTGAAGATTATAACGCAGCTTTCAATGATGCTATACTCACTGACGAAGAAATTGCAAAGCTCAAAGCAGATCTTGCTCATGGTGATGATTATTCATCTTGGATCGGTGTTAACTCAAACAGATTTGATAAATATCTCAAATCTACAGCTGAAAATCCGTACACCGATTACCCTGACGGCTATGTATGCTACTGCACACTCAGCGACGCTTCTAAAGCATATTTCCTTGCTCAGGATCCTGGTACCAAGCTGAAAATCGGTAAAGCTTTTTGCTACGGAAATGACGAAGCCGGTAAAGACCTTGATTACTATCTTGATCAGGCTGAACTTTACCTCTACACTTATTTTTACAAAGAGACCGTTACTAACAGACAGCCTGATGTTATCAGTGTTGTAACGGCTTGCCAGACAGCAATAAGCAGCGTTAAACTTGCAAAAGACTTCACAAAGTTCAAGTACAGCGATTACACTGTTCCTCCCGAACTTGCTGTTTCAGCTGTAAGCTCAGTTCTTAACGGTTACATTAACCAGTATCTTGATCCCAGCGACCAAATCGGTGGAATTATTACAAGCGTAGTTAGTTCTTTGCTTGAAACTAATGTAGATCTCAAGAGCACTCTTACAGACATTTATCTCAGACTGTATGAAAATCCTGTAAAAACAATCTTCGAATTACTTCCTACCGTAGTGGTAATGCTTGATGAACTTATCGAGCCCATCGTTTTCAACGGTGAAGGTGATAACTATTACAACAGCGGTAACGGTCTTCTCGGTGACGTTCTTGCAGGAGAAAACGGTATCCTCTATCAGTACACTCAGGCAGCGGGAAGCGCAACAGGTATCGGAGCTCTTCGCTTTGACCTTAACAAAGTATTGCCTGACCTTATGCACTGGCTGACTGCTGACAAGGATTACACCTTTACTTATTACAATACAGTTACCAATGATGACGGTTCCGTTACATATAACGCAACTACAACTGGTAAATATAATCTTGAAAAGACTCCTGTAATTACAAATATCTATGTTGCAGATAAATTCCTTCAGGGAACTAAAATTTCTGACATAGAAGGAATGGGCGGAGAAGCTGTTGCTGAACTCGCTGCATTCTTTGCACAGGCAGTTGATACTTACGTTGCTGAACACGGCAATGATGTAAAATCAGTTGCTAGCAACGGTTCAGTTTCAAACAGAGGCATTAATAACCTCTTTGTTGCTGTTCCTCACATTCTTGACATTATGGGCAAGAACTTCATTGCTAAATACGGAATTGAATCTGACTGGTCATACAGCGACCACAAGATCAAATCAGATAAAGTTACTGTTAGCGGCCAGGAATACACCTGCTGGTCAAACCAGTCTCTTGTAGATTTCAAGAACCTTGCAAGCGGCGGTGACGCAGAAGCTATTCTTGATGAATTTGTTAACATTTTCGTTAACGATTGGTTTAACGCTCTTGTTGACCTTCTTAACGATACATTCTCAACTGACAACAAGCTTACTTCAAACATCCCGATCATTTCTTCGCTCCTTAACGCTCTCGGCGGTCTGGGCGAAAACAGCGTTCTCTCAGACGTTCTCAACGGTGTATTCCAGCTGAACTACAAAGATGACGCATCATTTGATCTGGCTGTATATGATAAAGAAACAGGTTATGTTGGTTTGAACACGTCAAGCGCTTACTTCCTGATTTCAAATATCGGTCAGCTTGTAAACGTTATTCTGAAAATCGATACATCCAAAGCAAACGAGATTGAACTTAAATTCCCCAACGATAAACCCGGCTCCTCTTCAACAGGCGCTGTTTGGGGCGATGTTCCGTCTACAACAAGCAAGAGCGGAGATTCACTCCTTTCAAAACTTGATGCTATGCTTTCAGGCGTACTCGAAAATTCAACAATCAACAACTTCAATCTTAACTCAACAACAGGTATTCTTTCTGGCGTAGTAAGCCTCGCTTCCTACTTTATCGGCAGCGATAACAGCGACTACATGATGAAACTGCTCAACGGTTATTTCCACGAACTTAACGATGGCGATAAGAAGAGCACAGATACATCAGCCAAGAACGTATACACAGAAAAAACTCTGACCAACTTTGTTGTTCAGACATATGTTCTGATTGAAAATCTTATTGATTACTATCTTGTTAATCAGGATGCTGCTAAACTTAATGTTTTCTATGACAGCAACCAGACAATTTATTCTGAAAACGGCGAAGGCAGATATTCTTATAACCTTGTAGCTGAAGCTCTTAAGGGACTTATTTCTCCGCATGCTGTTTCAAAACACATTGACAACAAAGCTGCTCAGGCTAAACTTGCTAACCTTGACTCATGGCACAACGCCATCAAGGCCAACAAGCTTACAAACGGATGGACCGGTTCAACAAACATTTCAATCAACTGGGGCTTCCGTGCAGGCAATGTCAATGACTTCTACACCAATCTTGGTGATTCACTTGGCGTTATCGCAGACATTTTCCAGACACTTATCTGTGATACAGGTTACTATGACACAATCCTTTATCCTGTTCTTAAGGATATTGAAAACGCACAGGGCGTAGACCTCGGCATTTATGCTAAGGGCACAGTTAAAGACGGAACAACAGCTCTTATGAGCCTGATTACTCCTATTGGCAATCTTCTTAATGAATTCTACGCTAAACCTGTAACTGTACTTGCTAACCTTATCAAGGGCATATCTGTTGTACTTACAAAAGATATGTACACAGTTCTGGACGGCGTTATTAAACCTCTTGTCAAAGAAGTAAACGGCGTCGGCAAGATCCTTGGACCGAGTGTTTCAAACCTTATTCCCAGCCTTTCATCTACAATCTCAAGCATTACAAGCATCTTGTCCTCAATATCTGTTGCCGATATTGACGCTACCATTGCTAAGACTTTGCTTGGTGTTGTCAAAGGCTTAGATGTTGATATCGATGATGCTACAATCAACAAAGTAGCTTCTTACTTCCCGTTCAGTGCAAAGACAATTGTTAAACTTATTAACTCTGCAACTGCAAAGTACGGAATTCAGCTTCCAACTGATCTCTTCAATCAACTTGCTAACTGCAAGAATGCAGAGGCAGTTCTTGACTATCTGATTAAATTGGTAGTTAAACTTATTACCAACGATGACTTCCTTGATATGCTCAAGGTTCTTATCAACAATGAATCTGTAAGCCAGCTTCTTGACATGATCAGCAGACTCACTTATGACGAACTGATGAACATAATCAACGCTGTTCTTGCAAAGACAACAGATCCTACCGAAGTTTACTGGACTTTCCTTCAGTATGTTCAGGAAAAAACAACAGGCTTCTATTATCCCGCTGGCATTACTGCTGCTGAAGCAGATGACGCTGTTGATCAGTTAGACAACGTTGTTAAATCCGTATTTGCACTGCTTAACGGACTTGACGTTGTTGATCAGAGCAATCTTAACGACCTTGTAAGTGGTTTGATTTTCACAAACGACAATCTTACAAAACTTGCTTCTAAACTCTACGGAGCAATTGATCCTTACAAAGAATATCTTGAATATGCCGGCATTGATGTTTCAAAAGACGGCGTTGCTAAGATCTTAACAGACAAGAGCTACGGAAAGACTTATTCATCTGCAGCTAAGGCAATTAAGAATGCTAAGAGCTGGAATAAACTCAGCAAGGTAAACTGGGGCTTCACTGATGGTTCCGCTAAGGCACAGCAGGGCTTCATCAATGCATTCGCTGCTATTTTCCGTCCGTTCAACGAAGTGCTTACACTTCTCCTTGCAGGTGACAATCTTGCAATCGGCGAAATCGTAACAGAACTCGTTAACAACCTGTCTGTAGGCGGCAGCTCAGATACTGTTACCTTCAGCAACGGCAAACTCGTCATCAAGGTTGACGGAAATGATAAATATTCCAAGACATCTTTGATCAAGATTGATCTTGCTTCAGTTGTTAAGGAAATTGAGGATCTTAAGCTTTACGGCGGCAATGGCTATGAAAGCGCAATTGTTCCGCTGCTTGAAGCATTAGACTGCAACAACGTTAAGACTTACAGTCAGTATAAGTCCGATATCAAGAAATCTAAGGACAACGTACTGATCGACGTTCTGAATCCTATCGCCGGATTCCTGAACGATGTTCTTGAAGCACCGTTTGACACATTATCCGCTGTTCTCCCCAATGCTGCATATTTCATTGACAATAAGGGTATTTCACAGCTTGTAGACAACCTTCTGTCACCGGTTACTTCTCTCCTGCCGGTTCTCAAGGATAACGGCCTGAATATCAATACTATCATTGAAACATTTGCTGGCAAGAGCCTCAACGCACTTGTTACAGAGAAACTCGGTATCAACATTCACCTTGATCTCAACAACCTTTATAAGTGCGATATTGAGAACGCGGTTATCCCGCTTGTAAACAAACTTCTTAAGAGCAAGAATATTAACATTACTCTTGCAACATTCAAGTGGTCTGATCTTGCAAAGCACGGTGAGGTTACAACAGTTAAGAGCGCTGCAAAGAACAGCCAGGGCGACTACACAAGAAAGTATGTCAAGGCTGACCAGGGCGAAACTCTTATTGCTGTACTTCGCTACATTGCAAACACACTTACGGACAACATTCGTCCTATTAAATCACTTCTCGGCGGCATTGATAAGATCAGCGATGATGTTATGAGCATTATCAACGTAGTTCTTAACCAGGTTGGCACTGCTTCCGCTGATGAAATCATTTGCGCAATCTTCTACTTCCTTAAGGAAGAACCTCAGAACGCATTCTGGGATTACACCAAGTATGAGACAAAGGAATATGACTTTGCTTATCCTGAAACTGTAGACGTTGACTTCCTTAAGAACATCTCCCCGATGCTTGACGGTCTTATCGGCTCATTCATCAACCTGAATGACACAATCAATAAGGCTCTGTTCAAGGATGAACTCATCGGTAAGATGGTTCAGGGTATCGGCAAGGCTATGGAAGGCGTTAAGATTAACGACGACACCAACCTGACCGAACTCCTGGCAATGACAGGTATCGATTACTCGACCGAAAACGTTGCGAAACTTCTCAATGACTCCAGCTACGGCAAGACATATCCTGCTAACGCTTCAATCATTGCTTCCGCTTCTTCATGGTCCAGCATCGATCCCAGCAGCCTGAAATGGGGCGTAACTGACAGAGAAAGCTTCTTCAATGCTCTTTGCGCCGCACTCAGACCGTTCTACGGAGTACTTGATGTACTTCTTAACGACGCTTCACTCGGACTGTTCGACATCGTTTATATCCCCGGTTCAAACGGATATACATCATGCATAGTTCCGCTTCTTGAAGCATTCAGTGCTTACAATGTTAAGACACAGTATCAGTACAGACAGGATATCAACAAGGCTTATGATAATATCCTTCTTGATATCATCAATCCTATCTGGGATAAGGTTGAAGACATTCTCAGCGCACCGCTCCAGACATTGATGGCAATGCTGCCGAACTTGGCTCTGTTCATTGCAAACGACGGTCTGCTGCAGCTGATTGAAAACCTCTTCACTCCTATTTCTGCGCTTCTTGACGCACTGAAACCCATCGTTGATGTAAACGTTGTTCTTGACAAGGTATTCGATATGCTTGGCTTCGACCTTAACAAGACTCTTGCTAAGACCGGCCTGAGCCTGAACCTTGACATTGACGTTTATGATCTTACAGCAATGCTCAAGCCCATCATCGGCGTTGACAACATTGTTCCGCTTCTTAACCAGGTGCTCGGCATCATCAAGATTAAAGGCACTCCGCTTGGTCTTGAACTGATGGATATCGATTGGTTCCAGCTTGCAAGCCACGGCGAATACATCAAAGAGGCTTCACAGGCAGCTACCTACGGCGAACGTATCTACGTTAAGGGCGATGCTTCAGAAACTCTGATTGCACTTCTCAGATACTTGGTTGAGACAATCAACTATAAGGATAACTACAACACAGTTTCCTCACTGATTGGCTCACTGATCGGCGGCTCCGACAACGAAACAATCACCGGTACAGTTAACCAGGTACTCGGACTTCTTCAGGGCGACACCGACGAAGTAATTTCTCAGCTGTGTGAAGTTCTTAAGACATTCAGCTAATCCAAAACAAAAAATGGCGTACCTTCGGGTACGTCATTTTTTTGCTTTTTGTGAGGTTGTAAACGTTCAATGAATTAATGTAATTAATACTTGTAATATATCTATTTTTTTTATATAATAATTGACATAGTATCTTTCTACTCGGTGGTGAAAAAATTGCTCGGTAAATATGTCAGAGTCAAGGTCGTTATGCCCTATGGCTCAACGGACAGTACGGGCTATACATATCCACTAAATTACGGCAAGGTATATTCCCAGGAAAATCAGGAAGCCTTTATTATGGGGATTCATCATCCCGTAAGTAATTTTGACGGACGTGTTATAGCCATTATGAGCAGCAAAAAGGAACAAAAAAGCATCTGGATTGTTGCTCCCAAAAGCACACGCTTCATAATCAATGATATTAAAGAATATATTGATTTGGAGAAAGATTTCCCCTCTTATCACATTGACTGCCTGTACGAAAGCAGCTGCGGCGCAGTAGTATTCCGTGATATAAAAGGCGAAGTGCGTTATCTTTTGATAAAGAACAAGCGCTCAGCTCACTGGGGATTTCCGAAAGGCCATATAGAAATGGGTGAAACTAAGGAACAGACCGCACTGCGGGAAGTCCTTGAGGAAACCGGTCTCCATATCCGCATTATTGACGGATTTGAAAGCCTTTCAAAATACCGCATACGCGACAAGATTGAAAAAACAGTATCAATTTTTGTTGCGACAACAAACGACACGGTGACCCATATTCAGCAGGAAGAAATTGAAGATTATATCTGGCTGACTTATGACCGCGCCATGTCTTTGCTGAAATTTGAGAATGACAAAAACATTCTCGCTTCCGCCCACGATTTCTTAGACAAAAACAATATTATATAGGAGAATGAATTATGCAAGAAATATGTCAATCCATTCAAGAGTACCTTACCGCTCACGGCATACCGGACTGGCTTGTTGTGTTTATTATTTCAGCCTGCCCTGTCTTTGAATGCAGGTTGGGCATGTTTACTGCAATAGTATTGCTGGACATGAACACCTTTGTGGGATTCATAATCAGCTTTTTAGGCAATATTCTGCCGATACCATTTATTTTGCTTTTAATCAACTGGATTTTTGAATTACTGAAAAAAGTTCCAAAGGTACGCAATATAATTATCTGGCTGGAAAACAAAACCCTTGCCAAAAGAGATAAAATCGATAAGTACGGAGAGTGGGGACTGCTTTTCTTCGTTGCAATTCCGCTTCCCGGTACCGGCGGATGGACAGGAGCGCTTCTCGCTTCCCTGCTTCATCTTAACCGCAAAAAAGCCTTTTTGATCATTTCGTTGGGTGTTTTCATCGCCGGCCTGATCGTATCAGTACTGAGCCTTATTATCGGCGTAGCCGTTTTCGGATGATTTAAAATGGATGAAGAAACTCGTTATCTAATTAAAATGACAGACGCTTTTCTCCACGGAGAAAAGATGACGATGGCAGAGAATATCAATTATCCCATGCTCTGCATGAAAGCAAAGGCGCATAATTTGATTTCCATTGCTTTCTCGGTTTTTAATACAGCTGAAAACGCCTCTGCTGTTCCGGAAAAATGCAGACTTTCCGCAAGCGAATACTTTTTCAGCAGTATTTACCTTTATGAAAGCCAAAAAAAAGCAGTTGAGAGTATTTATAACATACTCAACCGCGCTGAAATCCGCCACGTGCTGTTCAAGGGTGCAATAATAAAAGAATATTACCCTGTTCCCGAGTGCAGACTAATGGGCGATATTGATATTCTTATTGACGAAAAAAACAGAAATGCGGCAAAGAAAGCGCTTGTAAGCAACGGATATGCCTGCACCGCCCAAAACGGACCCGTCTACGATTACCGAAAAGGAGATATTCTCCTTGAAGTACATACGAATATGGTAAACGGCAATAAACGTCTTTCAGACGCCTTTGCAGACGCTATGGAGCACGCTCAGTTTGAAGGATGCTGCGGCAAACCTGACGACAGCTATCATTTTGCATATCTTATCGCTCATTTGGCGCATCATTTTCTGTTTTACGGCGCAGGAATTAAACTTATACTTGATCTTGCCGTTATGCTGTTAAAATGCGATATCGACCTTGATTTTGTTCTGAAAAAATGTGAAGAGGCAGGAATTGCCAAATTTGCAAAAATTGTTCTTTCCGTTTGCTATAAGTGGTATCATGTCGGAAAGTGTTTTGTAGAAAACACTGAAGAGTGCGAAGAATTTCTCACGTCTTACGGAGCTTTCGGCAATCTTAACAGAAACAACGGCGCTGTGGCGGCCCGCCGCCAAATGGAAAGCGGAAAGAAAGCAAATCCCATAAGTAGTAAGATTAATCTGGCGTTTCCGTCATACGACCAGATGAAAGAAATTCCGTATATACGATTTTTAGACGGAAGGCCCTGGCTTGTGCCTTATGCCTGGGGCTACCGAATAGTTTACAATGTAAGGCACAGAAAAAATTTGATGAAAAATACGGCAAGAGGCCTCAACAGTGAGGAAACTTATAACATTGCTCGGGACGAGCTTGCCTTTTTTAAGGAGATAGGATTATTATGATTGCGCTTATTTTAATTTTAGCGATTATCGCCATACTTCTTGTACTTTTTATTTCATGGTTTGCCATTACAAAAGTAACAGGCAACTGTCCGCTTTGCGCAATCGGTAGATATACAAAGCCTTCAAAACTTACAATAGATCTCTCTGAGGAAGAAGATTACGGCGGCTGCGCCGCAACTCCTCCCATGGGATGGTCAAGCTGGAATACATTCCGCCAGAATATTGACGAAGATCTTATACTTGAGATCGCTTCCGCTATGAAAAACAGCGGTCTTGCTGAAGCCGGATATGAATACATAAATCTCGACGACTGCTGGCAGAGTTCCATGAGAGACGATATGGGACGTCTTCAGGGCGATCTGGGTACTTTCAGCAAGGGAATGCCTGAACTCATTGAAGAAATCAATGAAATGGGGCTCAAAGTCGGTCTTTATTCCTCAAACGGAACATTAACCTGCGAGGATCTGCCCGCAAGTCTTGGAAACGAGAGAATTGACGCAAAAACACTCGCTTCATGGGGCTGTGAATTCTTTAAATACGACTTCTGCCACCACAAAATTCTTCACGGCGATGTTCCGATTATTGAAAACGTTGAAATTTCAAAGGAACACAGTAAGGAAAACCGCATTCTCCTGCTTCCCGGCGAAGCTGAATACACCGGAAGAGGAAAGGTTGTAAAATGCAGTGAACTGCCCTCTGGCTGCGGTATTGGCATGATCGGATACGGTGCAGGCTCGGCGTCCTTCCGTTTAACAGTTAATGAAAGTGGCAAGTACGTTATGTCAATCGCATATAACAAATCTATCTGCCGCCATGAACGCTATATGCGCGTTAAGGTTAACGGTACGAAGGATTACGAAGTATTTTTCCCTGCAACAAGAGGCGCAAGCCCCACAGCAAGACTTCAGCTTCTCATTGAACTTGAAGAAGGCGAAAATATCATACGCCTTTATAACCCTGTTGTTACAACCGCCGATTCTTCTTATCTTCAATACAGCAGAATGGCGAAGGAACTGCGCGACGCAACCCAGGAATGGGCTGAATTTACGGGAAAACCCGAAAAACCGATTGTATTTTCAATATGCGAATGGGGCTTTGCTTTCCCATACAAATGGGGCGCAAAAGCCGGAAATATGTGGCGCACAACACCGGATATATTTGCTAAATGGTTCAGCATAAAAGCAATTTACGAGCACAATGTAAAACTTTACCAACATTCAGGTCCCGGCGCATGGAACGATCCGGATATGCTGGAGGTTGGCAACGGTAAATTGACAGAGGAAGAAAACAAGGCTCACTTTACGCTTTGGTGCATGATGGCCGCTCCTCTTATTCTCGGCAACGATATCCGAAAATTTGTTGACGGCAACAACGAGCCTGTTAAGGAAAATCCTACACTTAAAATCGTTACCAACAAGAACCTTATCAATATTGACCAGGATCCTCTCGGCAAGGCGTGCAAACGAATTAAGCGCACTCCTTCAGTTGATATTCTTGCCCGTCCCCTTCAAAACGGTGACGTTGCCCTGTGTCTTTTTAACAAAGGCTCATCAAGGCGCACGGTAACTTACGATATTAACGCGCTTGCCGACGACGAATATCTTTCATTCAGAAAGACGCCCGGCAAATACGAGGTTCACGAACTCTGGAGCGACGAATGGTTTAACGACAACACCATTAACGCTACTCTTCCGAAACACGGCGTAAAAGTTTATCGTATTCACAACTCATAATATAAAAATAAACCCCGAACAGTCTGAAAAAATTCAGAATGTTCGGGGTTATTTTATGTCTTATTAGTAGCCAAGTTCTTCGTCAACAAGAATTACTTTAATTCTTCCTGTGTGGCGCTCGTGGGCGGTGATAACATAGTTGCAGCAAATTCTCGCGTCGCTTTGGCAGCCGTCGCAAATCATTGACGCGTCTTTTGAAAGACTGACGCATTTTCCGGTGGCGGCACATGGTGTGTTGCAGGAAAGGCGCTTTGTATTAAGCGGAGCCGCAACAGTTTTAACGCGGTGAACAGCTTCGTCAATATTTTTAACTATCTTATTTTTTCCCGCAATTACGATAACGTTTCTGGGTCCGAAAACGATGCAGGCGACTCTGTTTGAATTTCCGTCAACATTATAAAGTTCGCCGTTTTCGGTAATGGCATTTGAAGAAGTAAAGAACACGTCGCATCCAAACGCCTCAAGGTAGCATTTGCGCAGTTCTTCACCCTGAAGACCGGTTCTGTCTATATATTTAAAATCTCCGCTTTTCAGCCAGTCAACAACGCCTGTCTGCTTAAGGGTTTCAGAACCGCCGTGAGAAACACTGCTTCCGGGTTTAACAAGTTTCTTTACTATCTCCAGTGCTTCTGCACTGTCTTTGGCAAAATACGGCTCCATTCCGTTTTTCTTAAGATTTGCCATGGTTTTTTCAAAAATTTCGTTCATAATAATTACTCCTTATCTGTTCCAGTATTTACGATCCAGCGCTCTGTATTGCAGAGCTTCTGAAACGTGGACACTGCTTATTGACTCACAACCCTCTAAATCTGCTATCGTTCTTGAGACGCGCAGAATTTTGTCATAAGCTCTGGCAGAAAGCCCAAGTTTGTCAAAACTTATTTTAAGAAGCGCCGCCGCATCATCTGAAAGGGCGCATATCTCCTTAGTCATTGCAGGTGGCATCTTAGCATTACAGCTGATATTCGTGCCTGCAAATCTTTTCTGCTGAAGTTGTCTCGCTTTATCCACCCTCTTGCGGATAATACTGCTTGGTTCTTCCTTGCGTTTATCTGAAAGCTGTTCAAAATCTACATTCTGGACCTCGACGTGCAGGTCTATACGGTCAAGTATCGGTCCGCTGACCTTATCTCTGTAACGCCGAACAGCAGTTTCTGTGCAGGTGCACGGCTTTGACGGATGGCCGAGATACCCGCAGGGACAGGGGTTCATCGCCGCAACTACCATAACGTTTGACGGATATGAAACGGAACCGCCTGAGCGGGTTATGGTTATTAATCCATCCTCCAGCGGCTGGCGCAGAGACTCTTTTGCCCGTCTGTCAAACTCAGGAAATTCATCCATAAAAAGCACGCCGTTATGGGCAAGACTAATCTCCCCAGGTTTCGGCACTGCTCCTCCGCCTGCAAGCCCCTGGGGTGACACCGTGTGATGTGGACTGCGAAACGGACGTTTATTTATCAGCCTTGTACCTCCGGGAAGCGCACCGGCGATTGAATAAATCTTGGTTGTCTCTATCTGTTCTTCAAAGGTCATTTCAGGAAGAATAGACGGAAGTCTTTTTGCCAGCATTGACTTACCTGTACCCGGAGGGCCGATCATAAGACAGTTATGGCCTCCTGCCGCCATTTCAAGAGCTCGCTTTGCCGCCTGCTGTCCTTTTACATCTGCAAAATCAAGATTGGAAGCGGGATTTTCCTCGTCGCTGAAAGCGCGGTAGCATGGTTCAATCTTTTTCTTTCCCGAAAGGTGGGCAAGCACCTCGCCGACATTTCGCGCCGGCAGCACGTCAATACCGTCAACAATGCTTCCCTCGTTGCTGTTTCCATAAGGCACAAAAACGCTTTTTATGCCCATTTCTCTGGCGCTGAGCACCATTGGAAGCACTCCGTTGCATGGCCTTATCTCGCCGTCCAGCGACAACTCGCCCACAAAAGCACAGAAATCCGTATTGCACTTAACCTGCCCCGTGGCTTTCATAAGTGCGATAAATACAGGCAGGTCATAAAGAGCGCCCTCTTTTTTTACGTTTGCAGGGGCGATATTTACTGTTATTCTTGAAACAGGGAACTCATATCCCCCGTTTTTAATAGCGGCGCGCACACGCTCGCGGCTCTCCCTCACCGCCATGTCGGGAAGACCTACTATATCAAATCTGGGAAGCCCGCTGCTTATATCCGTTTCAACAGTTACGGAAAAAACGTCAAGACCGCAAAGCCCCAGGCTGTTAACCTTAGCGTACATATTTAATCTCCTCTTTTTTCATTACGAAATAATTATACATCACATTGATTATATTTACAATGATTATTAACCTGTTATTATTGACATAAAATAATAATAGGATTAAAATAAAGGCGTGCCAAAACAAAGATTTAGGAGTGGTATTATGGATTACAATGCGATTTACAGCCAGTGGCTGGGAAA
>OGQS01000196.1_pt1 | contig 52814 bp, 51 predicted proteins | sample 1553331 | NCBI WGS metagenome assembly OGQS01 (sample SAMEA2580012, study PRJEB22360) | human gut metagenome | biome: human gut; feature: human-associated habitat; material: faeces | place: Denmark | collected 2008/2010
GGTTAAGGGTAGTGGTAAGAAACAGATTGAGCCGGGGTGTGAGATTATTGTGCCTAGTAAGGCTAAGAAGAAAGGGAACATAGCTAATATTTTGGGTTATGCTACTTCCTTCAGTTCTTTGGGTATGATGATTGCATCTATTGCTAATTTGATAAAAAAATGAGAATTATGTCAGAACAATCAGTAGAAAGGAAATCGGAAGACATTGAGATTGATTTGTTAGATATATTCCGTAGGATTATAGCAATTCGTAAAACGTTGTACAAGGCTGCTGGAGTAGGGGCAATTATTGGTGTTATTGTATCATTGAGTATTCCTAAAGAATATACAGTTACAGTAACTCTTTCTCCTGAAATGGGAAATTCTAAAGGAAATAATGGTTTAGCTGGACTTGCTGCATCCTTTTTGGGGGGAGCGGCCACAACTGGAGAGAATTCTGATGCTTTAAATGCTTCTCTCTCATCAGATATCATAGCTTCTACTCCTTTTTTGATGGAGCTTTTTTCTATCAATATCCCTGTGTCCAATGATAGTATTAAAATGACTTTAAGTAAATATTTAGACGAACAATCTTCTCCTTGGTGGGACTATGTTATTGGAGTACCAGGTGTTGTCATTGGTGGAATGAAATCATTCTTAATAAATAAAGATGAGAAAAAAAATAAGAAAGTAGGGAAGGGAGTTATTGAACTGACAGAAGAAGATAATAATAAAATTAATTTCCTTAAGAAGAAAATACTTGCTGTAATAGATAATAAGACAGCTATAACTAGTGTAACTGTTATTTTGCAGGATCCAAAAGTTGCTGCGATCGTTGCTGATTCTGTAGTTCATAAACTGCAAGAGTATATTGTTGAATACCGTACTTCAAAAGCAAAGGAAGATTGTACTTATTTGGAAAAACTATATAAAGAACGTCAGCAAGAGTATTATTGTGCACAAAAAAAATATGCTGATTATGTAGATGCACATGATAATTTGATTCTTCAGAGTGTTCGTGCTGAGCAGGAACGTCTACAGAATGATATGAGTATAGCTTATCAGGTTTATAGTCAGGTTGCCAATCAATTACAGATAGCTAGAGCGAAAGTACAAGAAGAGAAGCCTGTATTTGCTGTAGTAGAGCCAGCGGTAGTCCCTTTATGGCCTTCTGGCTTAGGACTGAAGATATATGTTTTGCTATTTGTATTTCTATCTGTAATATTGACTATTGGATGGGTGCTAATAGGAAAAGGTATATGGAATTATTTGAGAAAAATGAAATAAAAGACTGTAATATATAGAACTTTACTTATTATGAATTTGATATTTATTATAATGTCTTTTGTTATTTCTGCTTGGGTTGCTCGATTTATAATACCCCGTATTTTAATGATTTCTTTGCAGAAAAAATTATTTGATATACCAGATGAACGTAAAGTACATAAACGAGCTATTCCTCGTTTGGGAGGTGTGTCTTTTTTTCCAACGATTTTACTTTCTTGTTGTGCTGTATTGGTCTTTCGTACATTGTTAGGCTATGGTGTGTCAATTATGCAAGCTGAATATGTTTTGCCTGAATGTTTATTATTAATATGTGGTATGGTTCTTTTATATCTAATGGGGATTGCTGACGATCTTATGGGAGTGCGTTATCGACAAAAATTTATTATCCAGATTATTAGTGCTTGTTTTTTCCCAATAGCAGGTATTTGGATAAATGACTTCTATGGATTATTTGGTATTTATGCTCTTTCTGCTTGGATTGGAATGCCTTTTACAGTATTGACAGTTGTATTCATAACTAATGCGATTAATTTAATAGATGGAATTGATGGATTAGCTTCTGGACTTAGTTGCGTTGCTCTTTTGATTTTTGGAGTGTTGTTTATAGAGAAAGATTTGTGGGTTTATAGTATGCTTGCTTTTAGTACTGTTGGTGTACTTGTTCCTTTTTTCTATTATAATGTTTTTGGTAGTGCTGAACGTGCTAGAAAAATATTTATGGGTGATACTGGTAGTTTGACTTTGGGATATATATTAAGTTTTCTCGCTATTAAATATAGTCAAAATAATCCCAATGTGGTCCCTTATACTCAAGGTGCTCTTATTATTGCATTTAGTGCTTTAATTATTCCTGTATTTGATGTGGTACGTGTAGTTATTTATCGTTTACGTAATGGCAAGAATCCTTTTGAGCCGGATAAAAACCATATTCATCATAAATTTTTGGCAATGGGGTTTACACAACGTGCAGCTTTGATATCTATTCAACTGATGTCTATTTGTTTTTGTGCTTTTACGATGGTGGCAGTATATTTTAATATCAATAATACATTAATACTTACTATTGATATAGTAGTGTGGACATTATTGCATTTATGGTTTGATAGATTGATTAGGCATAAAAGGAGTAGAACATAGAACTATAAACTTTTTTGTTTATTAACTGCCAATAAATAATAATAGTCAAAACCAATAATGCAGGATCATAATAGGAATAAACGCATTGCTAAGAATACTTGTTTTCTTTATGTGCGTATGTTATTTTCAATGGTAATATCTTTATATACTTCTAGAGTTATATTAAAAACTTTGGGAATAGAAGATTTCGGATTATATAATGTAGTGGCTGGTGTTGTTTCAATGTTCTCATTTTTGACAGTTTCGATGGGAAGTGCTACGTCTCGTTTTTTAACTTATGAATTAGGAAATGAAAATCATCTTCGTTTGCAGAATGTTTTTTCTGCAGCAGTTACTATACATCTAATTATAGCATTATGTGTGTTACTATTGGGTGAAACTTTGGGGCTATGGTTTTTACAATATAAGTTGGTTATTCCAGAAAGTAGGATGTATGCAGCTAATATTGTTTATCAATTTGCTATATTTAGTAGTATATTGTCTATTATTCAGGTTCCTTATAGCGCTATGATTATGGCAAATGAGCGAATGAATGTGTATGCATATATAGAAATAGTGAATGTATTATTAAAACTTATAGTAGTCTTTCTTTTAGTGATAATTTCGACCGATAAACTTATAGTCTATTCTTTTTTATTATCATCTGTTACTTTTGTTGTACTATTGATGTATTGGCTTTATTGTAGAAGAAGACTAAGTGGGTGTTCCTTTCATTTGTCGTGGAATAAGGAATATGTGTATCCAATGCTTTCTTTTTCAGGATGGGATTTATATGGAAATGCTAGTGTTTTGGCAAGAACTCAAGGAGTGAATATATTATTGAATATGTTTTTTGGTTCTGTATTGAATGCTGCAAGTGGTATAGCCACTCAAGTTCAGAATGCAGTTATGAGCTTTGCTAGTAATGTATTATCGGCTATTCGTCCTCAGATAATCAAAAGTTATACTGTGAGAGACGATCAAAGAATGCTTTATCTTATAAATAAAGCATCGGTTTATACATCAATACTTTTACTGCTATTTACTTTTCCTTTATTGGTTGATACTGAATTTATTTTAACTTTATGGTTGGATAAAGTACCTCCGTATTCTGTAGTATTATGCCGTTATGTCCTGTTATTCAATTTATTTGCTAACTTATCATCTGTAGTTATCAGTGGTATACATGCCACAGGAAAGATAAAGCGTCCTAGTATTATTAATGGTACATTTTATTTGTCAGTAATTCCATATTCATATGTCTTATTTAAAATGGGAGGAGAACCACAAATAGCATATATATATAATATTTTTGCAGTAGTATGTGGTATGTTATCTAATATATGGACTTTACATTTATTTATTCCATCTTTCTCGTTGAAAAAATATTTCACAAATATATTGTGCAAAATATTATTAGTAGGATCCATCGTGCTACTTCTGACTTATATTTTTAGTCTATGTTTTGAAGTAGGATGGATTCGTTTATTTTGTATAACATCTTTCTCGACCATCTTACTTTTACTTGCAACATACTATATTTTGATGGATAGCCAAGAAAAAAAGCAAGTTATAATGAAAATTAAACAAATCTGTAATGTCTAGCCGATTAGTAAGTGTTATTACACCATGCTATAATGCAGGTAGTTTTATTCATCGATTATTAGACTCTATTTTAGATCAAGATTATTTATATCTTGAAATGTATATAGTCGATGATGGTTCTACGGATAATACGAAAAGTGTAGTAGATGAATACGTGCTTAAATTTGTTGATAAAGGATATTCCTTGACGTATATTTATCAAGAGAATTCGGGGCAATCGGTTGCGATAAATAAAGCGTTAAAGTTGGTAAGAGGGGATTACTTGGTTTGGCCTGATAGTGATGATTTTTACGCTAGTTCCAATGCTATATCTAAAATGGTTTCGATTTTAGATAAAAGCGAAGATTCCGTAAGTATGGTTAGGTGTTTGCCTGTGTATTTAAATGAAAATTTGATATTTCATCATAAAATGGAAAGTAATGAGAACCTGCACAATGAATACTTATTTGAAGATTGTATATTGGGAAAATGCTATTTTTTGTCGGGGGGATATATGGTTAAGATGAATGTTCTTGATTTATGTATAAAGGATAGAGAAATATATGTAGAAAAGAATGCTGGTCAAAATTGGCAATTAATGCTTCCTTTGTTATATCAATATAGATGTATAACAATTGAAGAATATCTATATAATGTAGTAATTCGAGAAATTTCTCATTCTAGAGGTCAATATAAATCATTTGAGGAAGAAAATAGAAAATTTCAGGCTTATGAAAGCACATTGGTTAATACATTGCAAAGAATATCTGCTCTTCCATTAATTGAAAAAGAACTATATATTAGAAATGTCAGTATTAAGTATTTGTGGATATATTTTGATGTTAGCCTAAAATACTGTCATAGGGAACAAGCTAAAATGGTATTACAAAAGTTGAAAAATAAATATAAGGTAAAAATACCTCTACTAAAAAGAATAGATTATATCTTCTGTCAATTTAGTGAGTATTATCAGTGGAGAAAAAAAGTGAACTTACTAGTGCATAAAGCTGTTGATTAGATTTGACCTTAACTGGTCTAGATGAAAATGTGCTGACAAAGATAATTTATTTCTTTATTTAATAAGTAAATGATTATATTAAAACAAAAAAGTGATTGTTGTGGTTGTGAAGTGTGTATGCATGTTTGTCCCCAAAAATGTATCACTTTAAAAGAGGATATTGAAGGGTATAAATATCCTTACATAGACAAAGAAAGCTGCATTGATTGTAATCTATGTTCAAAAAGATGTCCGCTTATTAATAGTTATGAATCGCGCTTCCCTCTAAAAATAATGGCTGCAAAATCAACAAATAAGAATACGCAAATAAAAAGTTCGTCAGGAGGAATATTTTCAGAACTTGCGACTCTTGTCTTACAAAAAAACGGGATTGTTTTTGGGGTAAAATTTGATACGGGATGGGAAGTAGTACATTCATATATTGACAATATAGATGATTTGTGGCAGTTTCAAACATCAAAATATGTACAAAGTAACATAGCCGATTCTTATCAGCGAGCAAAAGAGTTTCTAGAGCAGAATAGAATAGTACTTTTTTCCGGTACTCCCTGTCAAATAGCTGGTCTTAAACGATTTTTGAATAGAGAATACGATCATTTGTATTGTGTTGATTTTGTATGTCATGGTGTTCCATCTCCAAAGGTTTGGCAACAATATTTAGCTGCGATATGTAATAAACAAAATATAAAGTTTTCGAGTATACAAAATATCAACTTTAGGGATAAAACAGAGGGATGGAATAGCTTTAGTTTTTCTATAAAGTATTTTAATTCTAAAAAAGAAAATAAGGTCTTTAGAGAACCGCTATATAAAAATTTATATCTCCAAAGTTTTATAGCCAATATAACACTCCGACCTTCGTGCTATTCGTGTGCATTTAAACGGTATAAAAGTATGAGTGATATAACAATGGGAGACTATTGGGGAATAGAAAAGGAACACCCAAATTTTAAAGACAATAATGGTATTAGTCTCATGAGTATTTTAACAGATAAAGGATTAAATATTTATCGACAATTACATATTTCTGATATTGAATCAAGTTATGATAAAGTTAAAACTTTGAATTCTGCAATAGAATGTCCGTGTTCAGAACCTTCATGTAGAACAGCTTTTATGGATAAATTGGATAGTGAAAATATTCTGTCATTAATGAGTTCGTATTTAAAAACTCCATTCAGATTAAAAGTTCATTATATGCTTATTCCTTTGATTAAGAGGCTAAAGACAGTATTAGATAAAAATTAAGCATATACAGAAAAAATATTCTTGAAGCTATTATATAATAATGAAAATAGGTATTTTATCACAGCCTTTATATAACAATTATGGGGGATTGTTACAATCATTCGCATTATTAAATATATTAAAAGATTTAGGACATGATGTGTGGATTATAAATCGTGACTATCCCAAGATCTCATTTATATCACGTTTGATTTATTATACGAAATATTTTATATCTCATTATTTTTTGAGACGTAAACAATCCTATGCAATTCCTTTGTATTTACTAACTGAGCAAGAAAAAAAAGTTATATCCAAATATACACATCAATTTGTGGATACATATCTTATCCCAAGAACTAGTCGAATTTATACTAACGCGGAAATGCGAAAGGTACTTTCTTACAATTTTCAATCATTAATTGTTGGAAGTGATCAGGTTTGGAGACCAGCTTATTCACCTAATATATATAATTATTTTTTAGATTTTGTTGCTAATAACAAGGTGAAAAAGATATCATACGCAGCTTCATTTGGTGTAGACTATTCAGAATATTCAGCGAAGCAGATTAGTATTATTAAACCTCTGATTAAACAGTTTGTTGGAATATCTGTAAGAGAAGAATCAGGCATCAAATTGTGCAATCAGCTGTTTGATGTTAATAAAGTCATTCAAGTACTGGATCCTACTTTATTGTATTCAGGAGAGTATTATAATTCAATATTTTCTTTAAAAGAGTATCAATGTGAAAATATACTGTGTTCATATATCTTGGATATGAATGATGATAAGAAAGAGGATGTAGAATATTTAGCAGATCAACTTAATTTAAAAATTAAATCTAACATGCCAAAAGAAACATTGACAATGGAAAATAGAAATCAGGTTTATGACTGTGTTTTCCCATCTGTTGAGTCTTGGATGAAAGATATTTATAACTCTCAATTTGTAATTACAGATTCATTTCATGGAACCGTTTTCTCAATATTGTTTCATAAACCTTTTATTGTTTTGATTAATCCTGGACGAGGTATTTCTCGAATAAAGTCATTGTTGAGCATGTTTAATCTAGATAATCGGATTGTAGATACTAAGCAGCAAATTAACCTTATACTGAATGACTCAATCAATTGGGAATCTGTAGAATGGATTTTGGTTCAGCAAAGAAAAAAATCCATGCAATTTCTTATCACTAATCTGGATGAATGATGTTACCTATAGTTTCTATTATAATTCCGACTTATAATCAATGCGCATTTATTTGTGAAACTCTTGATAGTGTTATAGACCAACAATATACTTATTGGGAATGTATAATTGTGGATGATGGTAGTACAGATAAAACTAAACAAGCCGTTCAGAAATACATCTCGGAGCCGAGAATTCGATACATTTATCAAGAGAACCAAGGAGTCTGTGCTGCACGTAATAATGGAGTTTCTTTCGCAACCGGAAAATATGTTCTTTTTCTAGATAGTGATGATAAAATATCACCGAACTTTCTTCAAAGCTCAGTTGATGCTATGGAAGTCAATGAACAAATAAAAGTAGTAGCGCCTTCAGTACAATTGTTTGGTTTATATAAGCGACCATATGTATTACCTAAATTCACGATAGAGCGTTTAATGGGGCGTAATATATTTATTATGTCGTCGTTGTGTAGACGTGAGGATATAGTCAGGATTGGTGGCTTCAACAACAATATGAAGAATGGATTGGAAGATTGGGATTTTTGGTTGTCTATATTAGAGAATGGAGGTGATGTAATCTATTTAGAAGATGTGCTATTTTACTATCGAATAAGGAAGAAGTCACGAAATAGAAGTATTTCAAAAGAGAATTTTGCGCTATTGAGAAGGCAAATTTATCTTAATCATTTGCCCCTTTTTAAAACAAAACTACTTGAGCCACTAGAATCTTTTGAATATCTGTCTATAGCCGAATCTGCCGAATATAGAATTGGAGTAAAGATTTTATCATTTTATAGAAAACTTCAACAGTTGCTATAAAGAAATGGGTTTAATTTATTTACTTGCTTATCTGTTATTATTCTTAAGCATTTTTATATTCTTTATTAAAAGAAACTCCACATGTTTTGTCATTTCATTTATACTTTATCAATGCTTTTATGATTGGATTATTATCCATTTATCTTATTTTTTGCCTAGTGGTATTGTTCTCATTTTAAAAAGTCTACAAGAAATTCTCCTTTCTTTATTATGTTTTCTTTTTATTTACCGAGTCGCTCTTCATCCTAAAATAAAATTGGGAAAGATTGACTTTATACTTTTTATTTATTTATTTATTTTCATAATTGGACTTTTAGTTTCTTTTAGTAAAGGGCAGAGTATCTCAAGTATAATACAAGGAGTAAGACTTTATGTAAGTCCGATTATTACACCTTATCTTTTATATAAAAATAAATTGTTTGACGGATTAAAAATAGATCTTCTAAATAAATGCTTTGTATTTCTATTATGTTTTTTGTTAATGTATAGTGTTATACAGGTGTATAGTTTTGATGGAAATTTATCGCATTTGTGGTTTTATAGATTTTATGATGATTTGCTTGTAAATCCAATAGATTCAGCTTCTTTTAATTATGTAAGAGAAGGAGATTTACGAGCTACTGCTGTATTTGTGTCTTCTATTCACTTAACAGTTACATTCTTTATATTAGCGCTTTATTTTTATATTATGAAAATAAAGTTTTGGCCACTATGGTGTATTTTATCCCTATATGGTATTCAATTAACTCAAACAAGAGTTGGGTATTTCTTGATTATTGTTTGTATTGGAATAGGCATCTTTAGAAGAGTGTTTCCTAATAGAACACAATACTATTTTATTCCTTTATTGGCAATTGGTGTGACTTTGTTATCATTAATTTTTCAACTAATATCTGATGAGTCTGCTTTGGGACGGTTAGTTCAGTATGTGGTTTTTATGAATCATTTTCATATAATGGGTAATGGTTTAGGGGATAAGTTCGCTTTAGTTTTCTATGATTCTTTTTATATTTCTATTCTTATTGCATTTGGGATACTAGGTGTTATTTATATATTCTGTTATCTTAAAATATTGAATATTTTGGCCTGTAAATTATTGATTACTAATGAAAGTGAATCGACAAAGCTACTAACGTTTACTCTCTTTTTAGGATATAGTGTGTTATATTTATTTGCTTTTCAATACGTGGCAGGAGCGTTTCCTTTTGTATTCATTTGGTTATTAATTTTTATATCATTGTCACAAATATCTACATCTTCGGTTAGAAATGGATAAAATTAAAATCCTTCTTGTTGTTTTGTATAAACAAAAAATCAATGAGTCATTGACAATTAGAAGCTTTTGCGAGGATTGTCATGAATTTCATAAAGATACTTTGCTTGTTATATGGGATAACTCTCCTATAAATCAGAATATAGATTTTGAATATCTTCATAACCTAAATATTGTTTTCACATATCAACATACTCCAGAAAACAAGTCTCTTTCTTGTATTTATAATATTATACTAAATACATATTCTCGTGCTCATGCAATATATCTTTTTGATCAAGATTCTATATTGACTACTGAATACTTCCAAAAGATGGAGTGTGCTTTTTATGAAAATCCGGATATTGGATTAGCGTTGCCGTATGTAATGCATAATAATCAGATTGTTAGTCCAGGAGTATTTCAATTTTATAAAGGAAAATATTTGAAGTTTTTGCAAAAAGGAAGAGTACATTCTAAAAATATAATAGCTATAACTAGTGGTATGTCAATCCGTCCTGATCTTATTGTAAAAAATAAGATAACTTTTGATGAGTATTTATCTTTATATGGTATCGATACTAAATTCTGTTTGGATTATGCGAAAAGCTTTAGCTATTTATGTATAATAGATTATCAGTTACGCCATAGCTTGTCGCAGTTTGAAAAAGAAGAGAAAACTATTAAGTTAATGAGATATTCTTCACAAATGAAGGCGATGAGGTATATAACAAAACAAAAATCAATTATTTCTTATATTTTCTGTTATTTGGCTACGGCAATTCGTTACTATTTAATTAAAATACGATAATCATAAAGGGGTGAGTTTTATGAAAAAAATAGGTATAATCGGTACTGTTGGTGTTCCTGCTAGTTATGGAGGATTTGAGACATTGGTCGAAAATATTATCGAGAGAAAGTGTTCTTCAGATATACAATACACAGTTTATTGTAGTAGTAAAGCATATTCATCCCACCTTTCTTCTTATAAAGGTGCAGCACTTAAATATATTAAACTAGATGCAAACGGAATTCAGAGTATCATTTATGATATTATCTCTTTGTTAAAGGCGACTAAAGAGTGTGATGAAATTCTTGTTTTAGGTGTTTCTGGCTGTTGTTTTCTTCCATTATATAGATTGTTTTCGCAGAAGAAATTGATTGTGAATATTGATGGACTTGAGCATAAGAGGAAAAAATGGAATAGATGTGTTAAACTGTTTCTTAAATTCTCGGAACGTATGGCCATAAGGTATAGCGATATTATCGTAGCTGATAATAAGGGGATTAAGGATTATGTAAGAGAAGAATATGGTATAAATTCAGAATTAATAGCATACGGTGGAGACCATACACTGATCTCTGTTACAGATGATGAGAAACAGTCTATACTAGAAGAGTATAATTTAGTCGTAAAAGAGTATTCATTTTCTGTATGTAGAATTGAGCCCGAGAATAATGTTCATATTGCTCTTCAAGCATTTAAAGAAAATGGACAGAAACTTGTCTTTATAGGCAATTGGTTTAAAAGTGAATATGGGAGAGCGCTTTTCAAAGAATATCAAGATGTTTCAAATATCATTTTATTATCTCCTGTCTACGATTTGAAAGTTTTATTTGTATTACGTTCTTCCTGTAAATTTTATATTCATGGGCATAGTGCTGGTGGAACTAATCCTTCATTAGTTGAAGCAATGTTCCTTAAATGCCCTATTTTGGCTTTTGATGTTGTATATAATCGTGCTACGACAGAAAATAAGGCTTTTTATTATAAGGATGTGGCTTCTTTGAATAATCTTATAACAATAGATCCATGTATGCAGTTACAATGTGCCCAAAATATGAAAGATATTGCATGTCGTTTGTATTATTGGCGTGTTATAGCGGAACAATATGAAAAACTATATTGATAATAGGAGTAGTTTTTTAGTGAAAGATATAGATGGTATGTCTTATAGTTGTAGTCTCTTTGTGGAGAAGTTGTTTTTGGGAATAAATAAGTGCGAAAGTGATTTATACGATGTGGAAGTGGAAAAGTGAAGAATCAACTATTAAATCTATTATATGAAAAAAAAAATAATTTGTTTTCATTTATACAATGATTATAGTGGTAGCCCTAAAGTACTAAAAAATGTTCTTGATGAATTATTGTGGAAAGGATTTGACATAGAGCTGATTACATCCAATGGAGGCGTTTTAGATGAATTGTCTATATATAAACAAATAAAAATACATCATTATCGTTATAAGTTTACTGATAACAAATTATTAACGTTATTGAAGTATACGTATATCCAACTATATACGTTTTTATTTTCATTTAAATATTTGTTTACTCCTAATTGTATTTTTTGTATAAATACACTATTGCCAGTAGGTCCTGCTATAGCTGGTAAAATAATGAATAAGAAGATAATATTTTATTGCCATGAAAATCCTAAAAATAAATTATACCTTTTTCTATGTAAAGTAATAAGTCTAATGGCGGATAGCATTATTTGTGTTTCTGAGTATCAAGCTAATAAATTGAATATAAAGCAAAAGCTTTCAATCATTCCTAATGCTATATCAAGAGAATTCTATACTTTTTTTAGTCACAATGAGAATCAAAAAAAAGATAAAGTGATTCTCATGCTTAGTTCTTTAAAGGCATATAAAGGTATAAATGAATTTATTTATTTATCTAATAATCTTCCTGATTATCAATTCGTTCTCATAATAAATGATAGACAAGAAAATATTAATGCCTATGTGTTGCGAAATGCTTTGTGTTTAGGCGATAATATACAAATTATACCACGACAAATTAATGTAAAGCCATATTATCAAAAAGCGTCTCTACTTTTAAATCTAAGTGATAAACATCGATTTGTTGAAACATTCGGATTAACTGTCATAGAAGCCATGATAGCTGGGATACCTGCAATAGTTCCGACAGTCGGTGGAATAGCTGAACTTGTAAAAGACGGTTATAATGGGTATAAAATAGATGTGCAGGATATAGAAAAAATTGAAAGTACAATTATTGAAATCCTCTCTAATCCATTATTATATAATAGTCTGTCTCAAAATTCTTTGCAGGAATCACTGAAATATTGTCCTAATGTGATGATAGATTCTATTTTACGCATAATTGCTAAGTGTTAATGAAGCATATTAATATGCTTATGAAGAAATGCTATTTTATTTATTAATATATTATGAAAGGTATAGTCTTAGCCGGTGGTAGTGGTACTCGTCTGTATCCTATAACTAAAGGAGTAAGTAAACAACTCCTCCCTGTTTTTGATAAACCAATGATTTATTATCCTATTTCTGTGTTGATGCTTGCTGGCATCCGTGAAATACTGATAATATCTACTCCCTATGATCTACCAACTTTTCAGCGTTTATTAGGTGATGGTTCGGATTATGGTATATATCTTGAATATGCAGAACAACCTTCACCGGATGGATTAGCACAGGCATTTTTGATTGGTGAGAAATTTATAGGCAATGATTCTGCCTGTTTAGTATTGGGCGACAACATTTTCTACGGGCAAGGTTTTACTCGGATGCTGAAAGAGGCTGTTCGCATTGCTGAAGAAGAAAATAAGGCTACAGTATTTGGTTATTGGGTTAGTGATCCGGAGCGTTATGGAGTGGCAGAATTTGATAAGGAAGGAAATGTGCTAAGTATAGAGGAGAAGCCTGAAACTCCGAAATCAAATTATGCAGTAGTTGGGCTTTATTTCTATCCGAATAAAGTAGTAGAAGTTGCAAAGAATATAAAGCCTTCTGCTCGTGGGGAGTTAGAAATAACGACGGTAAATCAAGAGTTTTTGCAGGCACAAGAACTGAAGGTACAATTATTGGGACGTGGATTTGCTTGGCTAGATACTGGAACTCATGACTCGTTGAGTGAAGCATCCACTTTTATAGAAGTAATAGAGAAACGACAAGGTTTGAAGGTAGCTTGCTTGGAAGGTATTGCTTTGAGGCAAGGCTGGATTACTTCTGATAAAATGCGTGAGCTAGCTCAGCCAATGCTGAAGAATCAGTATGGCCAATACTTACTGAAAGTAATTGAAGAACTAAAAATGAAATAGAGTAATGGAAATTATAAAGACTAATATAGAAGGAGTCGTTATTATTGAACCTCGTATTTTTAAAGACGATCGTGGTTATTTCTTTGAATCTTTTTCTCAAAGAGAATTTGAGGAAAAGGTTTGTAAAACGACTTTTGTTCAAGATAATGAAAGTAAGTCTAGCTATGGAGTATTGAGAGGCTTACATTTCCAGAAACCTCCTTTTGCTCAAAGTAAATTAGTGCGAGTTATAAAAGGAGCTGTGTTAGATGTTGTTGTTGATATAAGAAAAGGCTCTCCTACATTTGGGCAATATGTATCTGTAGAATTAACAGGTGAAAATCATCGTCAGTTTTTTATACCTCGTGGATTTGCTCATGGATTTAGTGTTTTAAGTGAAGAAGTGATTTTCCAATATAAATGTGATAACTTCTATTCTCCTCAAAGTGAAGGAGCAATAGCATGGAATGATCCGGATTTGAATATTGATTGGCGTATTCCTGCTGAAAAAGTGGTTCTCTCAGAGAAAGACAGTAAGCATCCAAGGTTAAAAGATTGGCAGAATGTGTTTTAGGATATTACTCCAATTACCTGCAATTCAGTTCTTAGAATTGAAATAAACGACGATTGGGAGCGTATTCTTGAACGAACGCACCGATAAAAAGAAAAAAACATTGAGAAGATTGTATTGAATCTTCTCAATGTTTGAATCCAATCATTAAGAAGATTTTTTCAAACTTCCCAATGATTTTTGTAAGTTTTCAAAGTGACATAATGACAAAAAGGACATATGGCCTCTTTTATAAATTCTTATGATGCGTTCTTTAAACTACTTTGCTGATTTTTAATTTATTGAGTGCCTTTTATGGACTGTTTTTATGTGATTGCCGAAATCGTATTTTACGCGAGCTAGATTGTTGCTTTGTTGATGAACGCTTCCGGTAGTTTACCAATAAAGTGTTGGATATTGTACGGATTATTTAAAGGATGAAGTGTGGGAGATAGCATTAAGGACAATAATAACTGGTTATGCTCATAACAACAGGAAATCAGGCAGATATTTGTACACGATTTTAGGAAAACATGGCCTTTGCTTTCTGTTTTTTACCTTGCTGATCCGCTTCTTTTTCCTTATTGCCATCTTCAAAACTATCATGTGCCTTTTTGTCCTTTTGTCTTTATGAGAGAGAAGGATAAAGCGAAGTGTCGAATGCGGATGAGTGCATGCAACTTTTTGTAAACCAGATTATAACATGCTATTTATTTCTTGGATAGGGAAAACGGAATCCTCAAAATAGGTTGTAATATCGCGTAATATGCTTTTGGGGGAATATTTTTGTGGCAGGCTTCGCAAACGAGGAGATTTCATTGATCAACAGTTAATAGGTTTAAGAAAATGTGCTACAAAAAAACTAGCTGGTTTCTTTTTTGCTTTCTATTCTTGATAGAAGAGGTGATTTTTTGACATAAAAGCTTTCTTTATTTAATTTATTTTATATCTTTGCTAGCATATCAAGATTACAATCAACTATTTATTCACATAAACTTAATAAAATTATGTTCAAAGCTCCTTTTTCTTTTGACGGTCGTATTCGTAGAATCGAATATTTCCTGTCTGGTATTATCGGTGGTATCGTTTTTGGTGTTGCCTATTCTCTCGGTTTAGCTACTTTGTTTCTTGGTGCGGCTGCCGGTTCCGCGGGTGGTTCCCTGTTTGGTATCTTGATTGGTATCGTAGCGGGAATAGCCTCTATATGGTTCTCTTTGGCGCAGGGCGTGAAGCGGTTGCATGACTTGAACAAGTCCGGTTGGTTGATACTCATTTGTTGTGTTCCTATCATCGGGTGGGTATTCAGTCTCTACATGTTGTTTGCCGATGGCACGGTAGGTCCTAATCAGTATGGTGAAGATCCGAAGAACCGTATGCCATATCAGCCGCAGCCAACTTCTGTAAATGTAACAGTGAATGTGTCGAGAGAAACTCCTGCTGAAGCACCTGCCGAAGAAGAAAAAACAGAAAAAGCCGAATAGTCTTTAATAAGCAGAAATATGGTTGCCTCTTGCAAAATTCGTTTTGCGAGAGGCATTTTTTTACTACCTTTGAGGATTGGTAAACAGAAAAAAGAAGATAAATATGAAAAAAGTAATTTGCAGTGAAAAAGCACCGGGAGCTATCGGTCCTTATAGTCAGGCGATAGAAGCCAATGGAATGGTATTCGTATCGGGGCAGTTGCCTATCGATGCGGCTACCGGAAAGATGGCGGAAGGAATTGAAGAACAGGCACGCCAGTCGTTGGAGAATATAAAACACATCCTGGAAGAAACAGGGTTGACAATGGGAAACATTGTAAAAACGACTGTATTCCTCCAGGATATGTCTTTCTTTGCCGGAATGAACGGCGTATATGCTACGTATTTTGACGGAGCTTTTCCGGCACGTTCGGCTGTGGCCGTAAAGGCTTTGCCGAAGGATGCGTTAGTGGAGATTGAGTGTATCGCGGTTCGCTAACAAATCGGCGACAATAAAACTGCTGCCTCCCACGAAGATGAAGTCTTTAGGGGGGCAGTTTTCTTTTGCTGCCCGTACGGCATCCACTACGGTAGGGTAGGAGGTGCCTTTCAGTCCCGCTTCCGAGGCCATTTTCATCAGCTCATCCTCCGGCATTGCACGTTTCACGCTCGCTTTGGTGAAATAGTAGGTGGCGTCTTTCGGCAACAGTTCCAGAACACTGCTGATATCCTTGTCGCTGACCATGCCGAATACAATATGCAATTCCTGATGCAACTTTTCGTGTATATACTTCAATTGCTTGCGAATACTTTTAAAGCCATCAGCGTTGTGACCTGTGTCGCAGATGAGGTCAGGATAGCTTTGGAGTTTCTGCCAGCGTCCCATCAGACCGGTCATCTCGCATACATTAGAGAATCCGGTATGGTAATCTTTATTACAGATTTCATATCCCAGGTTCTTTAAAATATCCAGTGCTGCCAGGATTGTGAGACAATTTTCTATTTGATAGAGACCGCTCAGTTCGTAGTATAATCCCGTCATAAAACTGGAATTATGAATGGATATTGCGTCTTTTCTTTTATCCATGATTCTGTCTATCGCACGTATGGCGTCAGCCGGGTTGATAAGAGAGACAAATTGCATCATTTTCATTGGAAGCGTCTGTATCTGCTGAAGTTTTATTTCCTCCTCCAATAATTCCTGCAAATCGGCTCTGGACTCTTTCAGGTTATCATATGACAAATATTGCACATGGGTGAAACTCTTTAATTCTTCCGAGAAGGTGATGAAGGTATTCATTGCCTTGGCTTTCATCGTAAATACTCTTTTCACCGCTCCGGATACTTTTCCCACTACTACCGGAACATCTTCTTTGATAATTCCTGCCTTTTCTTTGGCTATTTTAGTCAGTGTGTGGCCCAGATATTGCATATGGTCGAAACCGATATTGGTAATAACACACAGATCGGGGGTGATGATATTGGTACAGTCCAGACGTCCGCCCATGCCTACCTCGATCACTGCCACATCTACCTTCTGATCGGCAAAATAGCGGAATGCCATTGCCGTGGTAAGTTCGAAGAAAGAAGGGTGCAGAGGTTCGAAAAAGGAACGGTGGTCTTCTACAAAGTTGACCACATACTCTTCGGGAATCATTTCACCGTTGATACGGATACGCTCGCGGAAATCGATCAGATGCGGGGAAGTGAATAACCCGACTTTATAGCCCGCGGCTTGTAGCACGGCAGCGATCGTATGCGAACAGGAACCTTTTCCATTTGTCCCGGCGATATGTATCGTTCTGAATTCTTGATGCGGATGACCTAAATGTTCGTCCAATTTGTGTGTTGTCTCTAAACCTGGCTTATATGCTTTGCCACCTATTTGCTGAAACATAGGTGCACTTTCATATAAGTACTTTAAAGTGTTCTGATAATCCATGTTTTATAATATTTAACTCCGGGCAATCTTTATTGCTCGCAAAATTGTTTATCTTTAGAACCATCATTCCAACTGTAAACGGAGGATTGATGAATGAGACTGCAAATATCAACATTAAAATCTAAGAAATCATGGGAACTAAGAAAAATTTTGTAATTGACACAAATGTTATTCTTCACGACTATAATTGTTTGAAGAATTTTCAGGAAAATGATATTTATCTCCCCCTTGTCGTACTGGAAGAACTGGACAAGTTCAAGAAAGGAAACGAGCAGATTAATTTCAATGCCCGTGAGTTTGTCCGGGAACTGGATTTGCTGACAAGTGACGAACTTTTCTCTAAAGGAGTGAGTCTGGGAGAAGGATTGGGACGCCTGTTCATTGTCCCCGGCAATGTGGATGCTCCCAAAGTTCATGAATCTTTTCCGGTGAAGAAACCCGATCATCTGATATTGGCAGCCGTTGAATATCTGGCGGGTAAATATCCGAAGACTCCGGCTATCTTAGTGACCAAGGATGTGAATCTGCGTATGAAGGCACGTTCCATCGGTATTACCAGCGAAGACTATATCACAGATAAAGTATCCAATGTCGATATATTCGAGAAATCCAATGAGATCTTTGAAAACGTGGATCCGGCATTAATCGACCGTATCTATTCCTCCAAAGAAGGCATCGACCTGAGTGAATTTGACTTTAAAGACGTCATTCATCCTAACGAATGCTTCGTTCTGAAAAGTGACCGGAACAGTGTACTGGCACGATACAATCCTTTTACCCATTCCATTTGCCGCGTCACGAAGGGACGCAACTATGGCATTGAACCTCGCAATGCCGAACAGAGTTTTGCTTTCGAGATACTGAACGATCCGAACGTCAAACTGGTGGCATTGACAGGAAAGGCAGGAACAGGTAAGACATTGCTGGCTTTAGCGGCAGCTTTAGGTAAGTTGACTGATTATAAGCAAGTATTGCTGGCACGTCCGGTGGTGGCGTTGTCCAACAAGGATATCGGTTTCCTTCCGGGAGACGCACAGGAAAAAGTTGCTCCATATATGCAACCGCTGTTTGACAACCTGAATGTGATCAAACGTCAGTTTGCCGCTAACTCGACCGAAGTGAAACGTATCGAAGATATGCAGAAGAGCGAGCAACTGGTGATTGAAGCGCTGGCTTTTATCCGCGGACGTAGTTTGAGTGAAATGTACTGTATCATTGACGAAGCGCAGAACCTGACCCCGAATGAAATAAAAACGATCATTACCCGTGCAGGCGAAGGTACGAAGATGGTGTTTACGGGAGATATTCAGCAGATTGACCAGCCGTATCTGGATAGCCAGTCCAATGGTCTTGTATATATGATCGACCGTATGAAAGACCAGAATATCTTTGCACATGTCAATCTGGTGAAAGGCGAACGCAGTCAGTTGAGTGAGTTGGCCAGTAATCTGTTATAAATAATAAAGAACTAAAAAAAAGAAGAATGAAGAATTACCGGTAGTATAAATGCGCCGGCGGATTCTTCATTCTTCTTTTTTATTCTTTGTTTCTAGTTCTTCATTCTTAATTTTCTTTCTTACCGAAATATTTTAGGAATTGCGTACGTTCGAACGTATTGATGCCTTGAACGTCTTTAATATTCAGTTTTCCTTTGAACTGAGCGATGCTTTCGAAACCTTTCCGTTCCATCCATGCAGATAAGAAGCGGGTGGATTCTCCGATGAATGCGTTCGTGTTCTGATAGACAGCGCTGCAAACTTCTACGGCAGTAGCTCCGGCAAGGATTGCTTTTACTACTGCTTCCGGACTGGAAACACCGCCGGAGGCTGCATAATCGATTTTGTCTACCACTGAGGATGCGATTCCAATCCAACGGAGAGGAGTGGCAAGATCGGCGGAAGTGCTGAATACTGCACCGGATATTTGTTCCATATTCTCGATATTGATATCCGGCTGGTAGAAACGGTTGAAGAGAACCACTGCAGCTGCTCCGTTAGCGTACAGCTGATCGATCAGAGCTACAGGATTTGTCAGGTTGTCCCCCAGTTTCATAATCACCGGAATGCTTACTATCCGTTTGATATGACGCAGGATGTCGATATGACGCTGCTCAAATGAACCGTACGTATATTGTACATCCGATTGCAATGCCAGAATATTGATTTCCAGTGCATCGGCACCGGCTTCCTGTATCTGTTTGGCAAAGTCTATCCATTCCGCATCCGAATAGCAGTTGATGCTGGCTATGATGGGGATGTTACACTCTTTTTTGCTTTCCTTGATTAAGGTGAGATATTCAGCTAATTTATGTTCACGGATATATTCTTCCAGATAATCGCTTGCTTCCGGATAAAAAGCGGGATCTTTCAGTTGATCCGCTTCCAGCATGATTTGCTCCTCAAACAGAGATTTCAGTACGATGGCACCTGCACCTGCTTCTGCCAGTCTCTTATTTTTGCCGGCACTGTTGGTCAGTCCCGAACTACTGATAATGATTGGGTTTCTGAGAGAAAGCCCTGCGAAAGTAGTTTTTAAATCGGTCATAATTATATCTTTTTAAAGTAGTTGGCTACTGATTAATAGTTTCTTTCTCCGAATATCTTGCTTCCTACCCGTACCAGAGTGCTTCCTGCGGCGATTGCTTCGTGATAGTCATGTGACATACCCATCGACAATTCACGGAAAGTATCCGAATCGGCAAACCAGTTTGCTTTTATTTCCTGAAAGAGCCTATTCAGTAAACAAAATTCCCGGTTAATTTGTTCAACATCATCGGTGTTGCTTGCCATTCCCATCAATCCGCAGATGCGTACGTGAGACAGTTCTTTCCATTCGCCGGCATGCAACATATCCTTGCATTCTTCGGGGCTGAAACCGAACTTGGTCTCTTCCTGTGCAACGTGAATCTGTAACAGACAGTTCACGATACGTCCCGCTTTGGCAGCTTGCTTGTTGACTTCCGTCAGCAGTTTGTACGTATCGATTCCATGTATCATCGCTACGTAGGGGATCATGTATTTGATCTTGTTTGTCTGCAAGTGCCCGATAAAATGCCATTCGATGTCTTTCGGCAACGTTTCGTATTTAGCTGTCATTTCCTGCACTTTGCTTTCTCCGAAAATACGCTGTCCCGCCTGATAAGCCTCTTCTATCGCTTCATTGGGATGGAATTTTGAGACAGCAACCAGCCGGACTCCTTGTGGGAGTTCGGCCAGCACTTGCTTAAGATTGTCAGCAATACTCATGGTTACTTATGCTTTTGACGGATCAAACTCTGGTTTGTCATTCGGTCCGGCACTGTAAGGATATACATCCATCAACGGGGTCTCGGATACCATACCGATCTGGTAATCGGCCATCGTTCCTTTCATGCCTTCATCCAGCTTCTTCACTGCGTCACGCAAGTCGGCAGCCTGAACCAGCACTTGGGTAGAAGTCTTTTTCTCTGCACCGCTTTTTTCGTCAAGGGTGATAAAGATAAGTTTGCACTTAAACCAGCGGTCGGCACTTTCCTCGTCGCTGGGGAAAAGTTCGCTATAGTTGGCACGTTTAATGTCCGATACTGTAAATTCTCCTGTTATAAATGGAGTCATTTCCTCGATAATACGTGCTTCTGCTTCTGTAAAGCTGAGTGCATCTACCAGATAAGGTTCAGTCACTTTCTTCTGCATTCCGTTTTCCATCGTTTTCTCGTAACGGATTTTGCACTCAAACCAAGTATGCATTGCCATAATTTTTCTTCTTTTTTAGTTTATTGATTCGTGTAAATTGCCTACAAAGATAAACAAAATACGAAGTAACTACCGAAAGATTTTTATTTTCTTTTATGCAGATTCCTCAATTCGAACGAAAGCATGACGCGGAAAAGTCCGATGATGAAGAAAGTAAAGGAAATCATGTAGACCACGTACAATGCACCTACTGCCGGTTGCCACAATATGATGAGAGCACAGATGATGGCGAGGATACCGAAGGCCATATACCAGCCCCAGTCACGGGTGCCGTAACGTTTGAGGTCGATGGAATAGCCGGTAGAGGAAAAGCCCCGGAACATGAGCCAGAAGGCGATGATGAACGGAATCACTTCCATGCTGACCATCGGATAGGCAATCAGGTAAATACCTAAGATAAGGTCGATAATTCCTCCTACCAGATACCAGCCCCAACTCGGTACTCCCTTGCGGTTGCTGAGGGAGAATATAATTTCGAGAATACCGCTTATCAGCATCGATATGCTGAAAACGATGCTAAGTGCCACATAGCTGCTGAGAGGTGAGAACATAAGCCAAAGGGCGACAATAATATACACGATTCCTAACAGGAGAGAGGTCCACCAGTTTTTTACTGAATGTTTGATCTCATTGAAAACAGTTTCCATACGTTCTTTAATTTTAAATGAATACTCTGTGAATTTGTGGAGGAATAACAAATTGATTTTAGAAAAGGTTTTCATGTGAACATATTCCGGGGATAAGTTGTTTTTATTATAAAGTAATTTTAAAATGTAAATGCAATATGGCAACAACAAATTTCAAAGGACAACCGGTGAAACTGATCGGTGAATTTATACAAGTAGGTAAAGTCGCTCCTGACTTTGAGTTAGTAAAAACAGATTTGTCTTCTTTCTCCCTGAAAGACCTGAACGGCAAAAATGTGATTCTAAATATTTTTCCAAGCCTGGATACCAGTGTCTGTGCAACATCGGTACGCAAATTTAATAAAATGGGAGCAGGTCTGAAAGATACGGTAGTATTGGCTATCTCCAAAGACCTTCCTTTTGCCCACGCACGTTTCTGTACGACGGAAGGCATCGAAAACGTAATCCCATTGTCAGATTTCCGTTTCTCTGATTTTGACGAGAGCTACGGACTGCGTATGGCAGACGGACCGTTGGCAGGCTTACTGGCACGTGCAGTAGTCGTAATCGGCAAAGACGGCAAAGTAGCATATACGGAACTTGTTCCGGAGATTACTCAGGAACCTGACTATGAGAAGGCATTGGCGGCAGTTAAAGAATAGGTAATAAGTATTAGGTATTAAGTAATAAGTATTAGCCGAAGTCGCTTATTTCATTATTGGCATTAATTATGCGGAGTATTACTTAATACCTATTACCTATTACTTTACATTAAACCTTAACCACATGGACAAAATTCGATTTTTCTTCATCGCCCTGTTAGGTATGGGCGCTGCACACTTGTCGGCTCAAACGGCCGATAGTACACAAACTTCTCCCTGGACAACGGAAGGTTTTGCCGGACTCAAGCTGACGCAGGTTAGTTTGACCAACTGGTCTGCCGGAGGTGACAATTCTGTCGCTTTTGACTTGCAAGGTACTTATCAGGCTAACTATAAAAAGGGAAAGCATATATGGAACAACCGTCTTGAACTGGCTTATGGCTTGAATAAGACAGGGGAGGATGGCATGAGAAAGGCCAATGATAAAATATATATGAATACCAACTATGGGTATTCTATCGCCAAAAACTGGTATGCAAGTGCATTTACCACTTTCCAGACACAATTCTCGCCAGGATACGACTATTCAGTCAATAAGGATGTCGCTATCTCCGAATTTATGTCTCCGGCATATCTGACTACCGGTTTGGGATTCACATATGATCCGGGAAAGATTTTCACGGTTGTATTGTCTCCTGCCTCTTGGCGCGGCACCTTTGTTCTAAATGACCGTTTGTCTGATGAAGGCGCTTTTGGTGTCGATCCCGGCAAACATCTTTTGTCGAGCTTCGGTGCTAATCTGAAAGGAGAGGTGAAATATGAATTCTTAAAGAACATGACTGTATATTCCCGTCTGGACTTGTATTCTGACTACTTGCATAAACCTCAGAATATTGATGTGAACTGGGAAGTGCAGATTAATATGGCAATCAACAAATGGTTCTCCACTACGCTGACTACCAATATGGTCTATGACGATGATATCAAAATAGTTCAGAAAGACGGCAGCAAAGGATCACGCCTGCAATTCAAAGAAGTACTGGGCGTAGGAGTGCAGTTTAATTTTTAAGTAATAGGTAATAGGTATTAGGTAATAAGTATTAAGTATTAAACCATGCGGATAAGCTGATAACACAGCAGTTTCGGTTAATACCTAATACTTATTACCTATTACTTATTATTTATTTCTCTTCATTCCTTTATAAACCAGGAAGCCCACGATGAATATTCCGATTGCGATGAAGCAATAGCCGATTTCGTGGCTGTATTCTGTTACTTTGGCAATCAGTTGTTCTTCGCTTTCGATGCCGGGCACTGTCGAGAGGTAATACCCGATTATGGCGAGGATTGTATTCCATAATCCGGCTCCGATAGTGGTATACAACAGGAAGGTGTGCATTTTCATGCGGGCAAGTCCTGCCGGTATGGAAATCAGTTGGCGAACTGCCGGAATCAATCGGCCGATGAAGGTGGAAAGTGCGCCATGCTTGTCGAAATAAGATTCGGCATGTTGTACTTTGGCTTCGTCGATCAGACACATGTGCCCGATGCGGCTGTTGGCAAATTTATAAATAATGGGACGTCCCAGCCATTTGGCCAGATAATAGTTGATTAATGCGCCGATATCTGCACCGATGGTGGCAAATAAGACTACCAAGTAAATATTAAGCTCGTCATTGACAGCTGCTTTGTATGCTGCCGGCGGGATGATCACTTCCGATGGGAAAGGGATGAAGGAGCTTTCTATAGTCATTAATAAAGTGATTGTCCAATAATTCAGATGTTCGAGACACCACTGGATAAAAGCTACTGATTCCATGTGTTTTTGGGCTAAAGTTTATTAATATGATTATTTATTTCCTTTCTCTTTCTTCATGCGCTTCCAGACTTCTTTGAGCATTTGTTCGCCTTCCTCCGTTTGGTTAGGTCTGGATAGCAGATCCAGAATGATGTCCTCGCTGATCGGATGGGCACTTTCACTGTTGTACTTGAAGAAGTCGTCTATCTCGTTATGCATCAGACTGAGAATACTCAGTTTCTCTGTGACGTCTGCATAGTTGGGATCAATCCGGTATGACTCTTCAAAACAGAGTTTGGCTTGATATAAGTACTCTGCGTCCGAATAGGCCGAAGCTACCAAATACCACATTTCTGCACTCGGTTCCATCACCAGTGCTTTGTCAAAAGCCTTGACTGCCTTTTTTTTCTGACCTTCCTTCATGTAGAGTTTACCTTCTGTCAGATGGATACCGGGATCATCCGGCTGGATCTTTTTGGCTTTTTTACATAACAGATGCGCTTCCTCATGCTTGCCTAGTTGGGAGGCGGCTACAGCTTTGTTGGTATAAGTATCTATCAATAGAGGAGAGTTGCCGGCTCCGTCTGCTACAAAACGGTCGATGACACGTTGGTAGCAATCGTCTGCTTCTTGCCATGCTCCTTTGTTGGAATATGCCATCCCCAAAAACATGTAACCCATTTCGGGAGGAAAGGCTTTGTATTCTATCGCCTTTGTATAATTCTCAATGGCGGCATCCGAATTGTTCAGATAGAAATAGCAATGTCCGCGGTAAGCGTAGGCTTCTCCAAACGTCTCGTCGGCAGCCAGTGCAAAGTCACAGGCTTCGATTGCTTTTTCGCTGTCTTCAGCTGCAAAGCGGCATTTGGCAAGTCCCACCCAGTAACTGGCATTGTAAGGGTCCATATCAATCAGTTGATTGTAATAGGTCGATGCGGCTTCGAGTTCATTGGTGTCTGCGAGATAGTCTGCCATGACAGCTATGAAATCTTCTTTTTTACCGAATCGGGGGGTACCTTTATCCAACCATTCCTTGGCGGCTTCGGGGTATCCCATATCCATATAGAGATAGATGATGTTAATAATTGTTTCCAGTTCATCCGTATCTTCTATGGTATCTAATGTGCTTCGGGCTGCTTCCAGTTGTCCTTCGTTCAGCAGAAGTTCCGCTTTCAGCATTTTTACATCAGTAATATAATCATCTGTGATGCTTTCTGCAACTTTTTTCGCCAGAGGTATTTTACCGGTATCAAGATAAAGATAGGCCTGTTCTACCAGTAGATCTGTGCTGTCGGGATGCAGGTGGAGGCCGTAAGTTATGACCTCTTGCGCTTCGTCGAATTTCCGTTCGGCAGCGTATCGGTCAGCAATGTCGGCTAGTTGGTCTCCGTCCAGATAGAGTTGTCGGTTTTCTGCTTTTGCCGTTTCATATTGAGCGATTAACTCGTTTAGTTCTTTATTTGCGGACGGTGAATTTTTTCTCCCCATTCTGATTTATTTTGATTTGAATAAAGCAGCGCTAAAAAGATGTTTAGGCACGGATTACACAGATTGACGCGGCTTGTAAGTTACGTGAACTCTTTAAATCCGTGCAATCCGTGTAATCCGTGCCTGAATAATATCATAGATTTATTCCTTATTCGGCTTTTGGCACTGCCTTTTTATGTTTAAGTAGCCTGTGAAGGCTGAATTTTATTTATTGATTTTGCCCCAGGTATCCTTTAATCCTACCGTGCGGTTGAATACAAGTTTCTCCGGAGTCGAGTCTTTGTCGATATTGAAATAACCGATGCGTTGGAATTGCAGGTATGAGAGCACAGGCAAGGTTGCCGCAAACTTCTCGATATAGCAATTCGGCAGAACTTTCAAAGAATCTGGATTGATGATTTCCTTCATTGCTTCCAGAGCTTCGCAGTTCTTTGCTTCACGGATGGCAGCCAGTTCGTCGCGTGGGTTTTCTACTTTCCACAGACGGTCGTAGAGGCGTACTTCTGCTTGCAGGCAGTGGTTGCAGCTTACCCAGTGGAGCGTACCTTTCACTTTGCGGTTGGCATCCGGCATACCGCTGCGGGTGTTCGCGTCATATTCACAATATACTTCTGTGATTACGCCGTTCTCATCCTTTTTGCATCCGGTACATTTTACGATGTAAGCGTTTTTGAGGCGTACTTCCTGTCCCGGAGTCATGCGGAAATATTTCTTGGGCGCGTCTTCCATAAAGTCTTCGCGTTCCATCCATAATTCACGGCTGAACTCGATCATGTGGCTTCCTGCTTCCGGATCTTCCGGATTGTTGATAGCTTCCAGTTCCTCCACTTGTCCTTCCGGATAGTTGGTGATGATGAGTTTCACCGGGTTGATGACAGCAGATACGCGGGTAGCACGGCTGTTCAGATCGTCACGTACGGAACTTTCCAGCAATGCGATATCGTTCAGGGCATCGTAAGTCGTATAACCGATTTTATCGATAAATTTATGAATAGATTCCGGAGAATAACCACGACGGCGGAAGCCGCAGATGGTCGGCATACGGGGATCGTCCCATCCGTTCACCAATCCTTCTTTTACCAGCGTCAGCAGGTTGCGTTTGCTCATCAGCGTGTAGCTCAGGTTCAGCTTGTTGAACTCAGTCTGACGGGGACGGTTGTCGTTCAGATCCTTACCTTCTTTCAGCCAGTCGATGAAGAGATCATAGAGCGGACGGTGTACCACAAATTCGAGCGTACACAGAGAGTGGGTTACTCCTTCGAAGAAGTCACTCTGTCCGTGGGCGAAGTCGTACATCGGATAAGCCTTCCAGGTAGTACCTGTGCGGTGGTGCGGATGCTTCACGACACGATAGATGATCGGGTCGCGGAAGTGCATATTAGGATTGGCCATGTCGATTTTGGCACGGAGCACCATAGCGCCTTCTTCTATCTCACCGCTGTTCATCTTCTTGAAGAGTTCCAGGCTTTCTTCGATTGGGCGGTCACGGTACGGGCTGTTCACACCTGCTTGCGTGGGAGTACCTTTTTGCTGGGCAATCTGTTCGGCTGTTTGCTCGTCGATATATGCTTTTCCTTCCTCGATGAGGCGGATGGCGAAGTCCCATAATTGCTGGAAATAGTCGGAAGCGTAGTATTCGTTTCCCCATTGGTAGCCAAGCCATTGAATATCTTCTTTGATGGCTTCTACGTATTCCACGTCCTCTTTGGTCGGGTTTGTGTCGTCGAAACGAAGGTTACATACACCGCCATGTCTGGCAGCGATGCCGAAATCAAGGCAAATAGCTTTGGCATGACCGATGTGAAGGTATCCGTTCGGCTCGGGCGGGAAGCGGGTCTGCACTTTTCCACCATTTTTACCTTCCTTCAAATCCTTCTCTACTGCCTGTTCAATAAAGTTCAGGCTTTTCTTATCGCCTGTGTCTTCGTTTTTAATATCTGTCATAACGTTAAAATGTTAACTCTATTTATAGGCTACAAAAGTAGGACATTTTTTTTATTTTACTGGAATATAACCGCTCTTTTTTATAATCTCCTGTCCTTCGGGCGAAAGAATGAAGTTGATCAGAGGAGCTACCTGCTCTTTGTTCTTCACATTATAATAGTAATAAAGGGGGCGGACAATGGGATAAGTCTTGTTCGTTGCGTTCTCCACTGTCGGGGCGGCGTAGTGGCTTCCGTCATACGAAACGGAAAGCGTTTTGGTGCGGGGAGATACGTATGCCAGCCCGACGTACCCGATGGCTCCCTTCGTCTGGCTGGAGGACTGGGTGATAGCACCTGTGGCGGGCATGGAAAGGCTGCCTGCCATATAGTTCTTGTTTTTCAGCACGTTTTCCTTGAAGAATTCGTAAGTTCCCGAAGAGGTTTCGCGGGAATAGACAACTATTTTGCGGTCGTCTCCGCCCACTTGCTTCCAGTTGGTGATTTTTCCGCGGAAGATATCTTCCAGCTGCTGGCGGGGGAGGTGTTTCACCGGATTGGAAGGGTGCACCACTACGGCAAGGGCGTCGTAGGCTACGATCACCTCGTCCACCTCTTGTCCGGCTTCTTTGGTTTTCATCTTTTCGCTGAATTTGATCGGACGGGAAGCCATGGCAATATCCGTCGTATTATCCATCAGTGCGGAGATGCCGACCCCGGTGCCTCCTCCGGTGACAGTGACCCGCGCATCCGGATGCTGATTCATAAATCGCTCTGCTGTTTGTTGGGCAACAGGCAATACGGTGTCGCTGCCTTTGATACGCTGTGCGTTGGCGCTGAGAGACAGAAGGGAAAGGGCGATTAATAAATTTCTTCTCACTTTCATAATTATTCTTTTTATTGTTGGTGCAAATAAAACAATCACATATTACATTTTTGTTTCAGATAAGGGAGAAATAATGTTTGTAACACAAATGTAACAGCATTGAAATACTTCCTTCAAACGTTAGTCACACCTCCTTAATAAGGAGTTGCTTTCTTTGCATCAGAAAACCAATAGGTATGAAGAAGATTTTTGAGAAAATAATAGAAGGAATTCTGACTTGTAGCGGTTTCGTAACAAGTATTACAATCCTGCTGATTGTGCTTTTCCTGTTTACGGAGGCTTTCGGGCTGTTCAATAGCAAGGTGATTGAAGAAGGGTACGTGTTGGCTTTGAACAAAGGCAATAAGGTAAATACGCTGAGCCCTGCTCAGATAAAGGACGTTTTCGACGAGGAGATAACGAATTGGAAAGAACTCGGTGGGGAGGATCTCCCTATCCGGGTTTTTCGTTTGGAAGACATCACGGAGTATTATACGGAGGAGGAACTGGGGCCGGCTTACGAGTATGCCGGCGAAAGAATCACGCAGTTGGTGGAGAATACGCCCGGTATCGTGGCTTTTGTCCCGCAGAAATTTATAGTGCAGCCCGATGCAGTGCATTTTATTAAGGATAATACCATTTCGGTAAAAGATGTCTTTGCGGGTGCCGAATGGTTCCCTACAGCTACTCCTGCCGCCTTATTCGGATTTCTGCCGTTGATAGCGGGTACTTTGTGGGTGAGTCTGTTCGCTATACTTTTTGCGCTTCCGTTCGGGCTTTCGGTATCTATCTATATGTCTGAGGTCGCCAATCCGAAGGTGCGTAACTGGCTGAAACCGATTATTGAGCTGCTGAGTGGTATTCCTTCGGTGGTTTATGGTTTTTTCGGCCTGATCGTCATCGTTCCGCTGATTCAGAAATTCTTTGATCTGCCGGTAGGGGAGAGCGGTTTGGCGGGAAGTATCATCCTGGCTATCATGGCGCTGCCTACTATCATAACAGTTACCGAAGATGCCATGCGCAATTGTCCGCGTTCGATGCGGGAAGCAAGTCTGGCGCTGGGAGCTTCGCAGTGGCAGACTATATATAAGGTCGTGATTCCCTATTCGATCTCCGGAATCACTTCTGGCGTGGTGTTGGGCATCGGACGTGCTATCGGAGAGACGATGGCAGTATTGATGGTAACGGGTAATGCCGCAGTGATACCGACAACAATTCTCGAACCGCTCCGCACGATTCCGGCAACGATTGCGGCGGAACTGGGAGAAGCTCCGGCAGGAGGACCGCACTACGAAGCGTTGTTCCTGTTGGGTGTCGTACTGTTCTTTATAACATTAATCATCAACTTTAGCGTGGAGTATATCTCTTCTAAAGGAATAAAACGTAGCAAGTGATATGGAAATACGAAGTAATAATAAAGCGAAACACCGTTCTCAGAGGCTGGCTTTCGGAATTTTCCGGTTGTTGAGTCTCTGCATAGTGTTGATTTTGTTTGCGATTCTCGGTTTCATTATATATAAGGGAGCGGGCGCTATCAGTTGGGAGTTCATCACTTCGGCACCTACGGACGGGATGACCGGCGGAGGTATCTGGCCGGCTATTGTCGGTACTTTCTATCTGATGGTTGGCAGTGCGCTTTTCGCTTTTCCAGTGGGAGTGATGAGTGGAATCTATATGAATGAATATGCTCCGAAAGGGAAGCTGGTACGTTTTATACGAGTGATGACGAACAATCTGAGCGGTATTCCTTCTATCGTTTTCGGTCTGTTCGGTATGGCGCTGTTTGTCAATTATATGGGCTTTGGTGACAGTATTCTGGCGGGTTCTTTGACGTTAGGTTTACTTTGCGTACCTTTGGTTATTCGTACTACGGAGGAGGCATTGAAAGCGATTCCCGACAGTATGCGTGAAGGAAGCAGGGCATTGGGGGCTACCAGATTGCAGACGATCTGGCATGTGATTCTTCCGATGGGGATGCCGAACATCATTACGGGATTAATCCTTGCTTTGGGACGTGTTTCAGGCGAGACGGCACCGATTCTGTTTACCTGTGCCGCTTACTTCCTGCCGCAGTTGCCGACGAGTATTCTGGACCAGTGTATGGCGCTGCCGTATCACCTGTATGTGATTTCGACCAGCGGAACGGATATGGAAGCGCAGTTGCCGTTGGCTTATGGTACGGCTTTGGTACTGATTGTGATTATCCTTCTGGTTAATCTGCTGGCAAATGCATTGAGAAAATATTTCGAGAAAAGAGTAAAAACGAATTGATAAGTATATGGATACAATAAAAATAGATGCGCGTGATGTAAACTTCTGGTATGGTGATTTTCATGCCTTGAAAGGGATCAGCATGGAGATTGAAGAAAAGTCTGTAGTTGCCTTTATCGGACCGTCGGGATGTGGTAAATCGACTTTCCTTCGTCTTTTCAACCGGATGAACGACTTGATTCCCGCTACCCGTCTGGAAGGTGAAATCCGGATTGACGGGCATAATATTTATGCCAAAGGGGTGGAAGTGGACGAGCTTCGCAAGAATGTGGGCATGGTTTTCCAGCGCCCTAACCCTTTCCCGAAAAGCATATTCGAGAATGTCGCTTACGGGCTTCGCGTCAATGGAGTGAAAGATAACGCTTTCATCCGCCAGCGGGTAGAAGAGACGCTGAAAGGGGCTGCGCTTTGGGATGAGGTGAAAGATAAACTGAAAGAGTCTGCCTATGCTTTATCCGGCGGACAGCAGCAACGTCTCTGTATTGCCCGTGCCATGGCGGTATCTCCTTCGGTACTGTTGATGGATGAACCGGCTTCTGCGCTCGATCCTATTTCTACAGCCAAAGTAGAGGAATTGATTCATGAACTGAAGAAGGACTATACAATCGTGATCGTAACTCACAATATGCAGCAGGCAGCACGTGTCAGTGACAAGACAGCTTTCTTCTACTTGGGAGAGATGGTAGAGTATGGTGATACGAAAAGGATATTCACCAACCCTGAGAAAGAGGCTACCCAGAATTATATCACAGGACGTTTCGGCTAAGCGCTACCGGAGTGTTTGTGAAAAACGAGAATATTAATCATTTATATATAAATAGACTATGGTAAAGTTTATAGAATCGGAACTCATTCTATTGAAGAAAGAAGTGGATGAAATGTGGACACTGGTGTACAATCAGCTTGACCGTGCAGGGGAAGCAGTCATGACACTTGACAAGGAACTGGCACAACAGGTAATGGTTCGCGAACGTCGGGTGAATGCCTTTGAACTGAAGATCGACAGTGATATAGAGGATATCATTGCATTGTATAATCCGGTGGCGATTGATCTCCGATTTGTGCTGGCAATGCTGAAAATCAATACAAATCTGGAACGTCTGGGAGACTTTGCAGAAGGGATAGCCCGTTTCGTTATTCGCTGTAAAGAACCGGTGCTGGATGCCGATTTGCTGACTCGTCTGCGTTTGGGAGAGATGCAGGCAGAGGTATTGTCCATGCTGGAACTGGCAAAACGTGCCTTGAACGAAGAGAACATTGAAATGGCAACGGCGGTATTCGGCAAAGATAACCTGCTGGATGATATCAATGCGGAAGCCACAGGCATCCTGGCAGATTACATCCGAGAACATCCGGAGACGGCGCATACATGTGTTGACTTGGTTGGCGTGTTCCGCAAACTGGAGCGTTCGGGCGACCATATTACTAATATAGCCGAAGAAATAGTCTTCTTTATTGATGCGAAAGTCTTAAAACATAGCGGAAAAGTGGACGAAAACTACCCGAAATCGTAATTTTTTGCATGTTTTTAAACAAAAATTAGGGCTACTTAGAAAATAATCCTATATTTGTCCCTTGTAACGGACAAGTTATGGGCGGTTTTGCGTCAAATGATAATAAATCCAAAGAAATTTCAAAAAGATGTTATATGACATGTTTTATAATTTGGAGAGTATCAGTAAAAGCGACTATATTTGCACCGTTATCCTGAAAACAATCTTTTTACCTTAAAAAAAAACTAATACCTATTGAAAACTGAAAAATGGAGCTTTGTGAAAAGCCCCATTTTTTTATATCCTTACATTCGAGGTGTTTTAAAATATTGATTATCAGTGGTATATAGAATTTTGGATTTGAAAAAGGTACACACATAAATAACTTTAAGTACCAATTTTAAGTACCATTTCTAGAACCATTTAGAGTTGTGGAAATGTAAGTGCTTGATAATCAGTCGGGATAAAAAAGATGGAAAAACAGCTTTTTGTAAAATTAAGCCTGAACTTCAATTTAAGAAGTGTCAAGGACAAGTCTGTAATGGCAATAATTTATGCAGTTGTAAATTTCAAGGGTCAACAATTTAAGGTGAATACCAATATGAAAGTCTATAAACTTAATTGGGATTACAGGAATCAGAAGGCTAAAGTAGAGCCTTATTTGACTAAACATGAAAATTTGAATAATAGTATCGCTAACAAAAAAATAATCGAAATTAGGGAGAAATTTGAGGAATTGAAGTTATCTTTGTCTAATAAGTCAATTGATGACATTACACAAGATTATATTAAACAGAGTTTGTTCAATACAAAAACAAAATATACTATGAGTAATAAGATAGAAGAATCAACACCTATTATTCAGAAAAAACAGATAAAGAAAAAGGCTTCATCCAAAGAAATAGATGCTAATACTCCAGCTAGTTTAATTTTCAATAAAGTTATTCTTGAACATTATAAAGCAAATCAAGGTACTGCTCAAAAAATGAGCACTGCTAAAGAATTTTGTGAATTTTTGAAAAAAAATGGTGGTGACAAATTATCTAGTATTAGCAAGGTTAATCTCTCAAAATATGAGATGACACTGAAAGATAAAAAATGGAAAACAATAAAAACAAAAATAGGACATATTATGAGCTTAGTCAGAAAAGCTCGTGAGTTTGACTTGTTTCCTAAATCTATTAATGAAGGAGTAGAAGATTATAAGTTAAGAACAAAGAAACTTCTCGATGATGATGCGACATCACGTTTTGCATTGACTGACGATGAACTTCAATTATTAATGAAATGTGATGATAAATTAAATAAAAGAGAAATAGAGATAAGAGATTTGTTTCTGCTTCAGGCTGAAATGGGACAACGTGTAAGTAAATTGATTGATATTGTCAGAAATCAAAATTATACGATTGAAGACGATTTTATTAATTGTGCAAAGACAGAAAAAGGTAACAAGGCAGTTAGCATACATTTAAATGAGAGAATAAAAAAATTAATAGAGAAATATAGAGACACAGAGTTTAGCTTATTCAAGAATAAACAGAAACATTCAAAGAGGGAAGAAGTAGAAGACATTACAATTGAGAATTACATAACAAGAGAAATTAAGACTATTGCGGAAAAGGCAGGCTTAACAAGAATACATAATTATCAAGTTCAGGTCGGTGATGAACTAGAAGAACGTAATGATAGGATATGTGACATTATAGTAAGTCATACTGCACGTCATACTTTCATCACTAATAGGCTTGAAGAAGGATGGGAAGTAGAAATGATACAACTTGTGACAGGGCAAAGTGAGGAAGTTATTAGAAAACATTATAATCATATTAGAAAAGAAGTAGTAAAAGATAGAATTAGAGAGTTTGCGAAAGACAAAGAAGAAATCGAAATCAAAGCATTAACCATTGAACAATCTATTAAAGAAGCTAAAGCGGTATTGGCATTTTTTGATGTGCCTGCATATAGATTTATGGAATGCGACGACTTTTCTAAGTTATGGCGAATGGTGGGACAGCTTCAAGGTAGAATGTTGGATGCAGGATATAAATTAGAAAATGTAAAGCAATTATTCAATGCTCCTGAAGAATTACCTAAAAGAGTGAAAATACTGCACGATACATTTCTAATGATTACTAACAAGGATTTGAAAGAAGTATTAAATGTTGATACTATTTGATTGATTTGTGGTATTAGGGGGGGTATCTCCCCCCCCCCTAATGTAACCTGTTATTTACAACATGAATTGAAGTAAGTCCATTTAATTCATACTGTTAGCTTCGCATCTTTGGGATATTTTTTTTATTGGGCTACAACTTGATATGCTTCTTTAAATTTGGATACAATATTTAATATAGCTTTCTTTACTTCTTCTCGTGTAAGTTCTTTGCTCCAAGATTTGAGTTCAAAACAGATGTCTTCAATATTTGGTCTTTCTTGCCTGAATTGGGATAGTATATCTTTTAAAACTGCATGTTCCTTATCTGTGAAATATGTTTTGTGTTCATAGCATTCTCCAAAAACAATACATCTAAATATATCTAAAATCTCATTTTCACTGTTGTCACAAGTCTCTTTTCTTGCAAATTCAGGCAAATAACAATTAGGTGTAGTAGTGCAATTTGCACTATCATTATTTTTAATATCTTTATTTATATTATTTATTGTATCTAATTTATCTAAATTATCTAAAGTAGTAGTGCAATTTGTTTTATTTTTTGCATCCAATTTGGAATGGGTATAGGTAAGCGTTTCTTTACGTGCAACCTTATGTATTCTCATTGCGGGATGATTCAGTTCTTCAAGAGATAGTTTGTCATAGGCTAATATGGTATTCCAATTTATTCTATATTTATTGCTTTCTTTTTTGGATGAAGATGGAATTATATCTATCATGTTGCCTCTAAATAATCCTTCAATCGTTTCGTTCACTACATTCCTTTTATAACCGATTCTGCTTTCAATTTCTGCATTAGCTGTATAAAAATAACCATTTGAATCTAAACGTCCTTTTTCTCTCCAATAACTTTCTTGCTGTATGAATATAGTTAATACAGCTAGGCACAATGCGTCGCATACATAAGTAAGTTTGTATGGGACCGCAACAAAATGATAATCTATTTTTTCTGTCATAATATCTTTTTTCTCAAATGTATATATTTTTTCAATAAAAAACAAATAATAGTCAAATGATTGCTATTTATAGAAAAGAGAAAGTACTTGAAGTAACTTCATTGCTTTTTAATAAATATGTATAACAGTAAAAGAAAATTATGGAAAACAAATATTTAACTCAATCTTATGTAGAGATGATAAATAAGCAATCACAGAAGAAAATGGGTAGTTTGAACCCGATGTGTGGGAAATCTCATTCTGTAACGACCAAGAAAAAAATAAGTGATACTCAAAAAGAGCGATGGCAGGTAATCAAACAAGCTATTAAAGAAAAATTAGGAGAAACTGATGTGATAGCTCGTAAAGACCTGCTAAATCAGGCTCTTAATACAGATACTATTTCATTTAAAGATGTTCAGCAAGCTCGTAATTTTATTGCAATAATGACTGATGACGATAGAAAATTGCTGGAAGATTATCTAAGACCGATTGTGAGCGAGATTGTTAGATGTTATTTGGAACACGTCTAGTATGTATGTGCTTATATACTATATATTGATAATCAATGATTTATTGTGTGAAAAGACGGTTCGCTCTATTACTCCTTTTCTTTTTTTCGTCCTCGATTACTTTTTTTTGCCAAAAGAACTCCTTTTCGAATAGTGCATTTAGTATTGTGATATGCTTTTTCATTCGACAACCCGAAGTTTCTTAATGCTCCGTAGCTAATACCTATTTTTTCTACATCAAAATATTCAAAGATATTAGCGATTGAACCAAAATAAAAATGTTCGCCATCAGCTAACTCTACATGGACTACCGTTCTTTCTTTTTTTTCTGTATTCATATTTTTAATTTTGTTGCAAAATTAGGAATTGTATTGCATATATTCATTATATGTCACTAAATTAACAAAAAATAGTTCTAAAATATTGCATATAGTTAATATATGTCATATATTTGTAGAGGGTTAATGAAAATGATGTAATAATTTTGATAATAATGATATGAAAGCAATTCAAATTAATGAAAATAATGTAGTTATCAATTCAATTAAATGTATTCAACATGAAATGGATGTTCCAACCTCAATCTGCAAAGGAATGTTGCTTGAAACATTGAAAAAACGTATGATGAGAGGGGAGGTAGTTCGCTTTTGTTATCAAAAACTAGACGGTACTATTCGTTATGCTGTTGGTACACTTCAAACTGATGCAGTTCAATCAAATATCAGTGGTGGTGGAATCCCTAAAAGATTTTATGGCATGTTCGCCTACTTGGACTTACAGAAAATGGCATGGAGAGGTTTTAAGGAGGAACGAATTATAGGAATAGTTGATTAATTGAGGGGGTATTTAAGCCCCTTCTTTGTATTACATATATGAATTAAATGTCATGTATTTAACTGAATTTAATAGATTGATATTGCATATAATTAATAAATGTCATATCTTTGTAGAGTGATAAGAAACAAGATTAATTAAAAGAGATATGACAATAACAGATAAAATAGAAAAGGCACTTCAAATGGTTAATGAGCATGATTGGTGGTGGCCATGGGCAGATTATTGTGCAGATGCACGTGATAGAGCATATAGTCACATGAGGGGATTCGTGGAGCTTATTGCGGAAATCTCTGATAAAGCTATCGTGGCCACATTACGTGAACTGTGGGAAGTTACAGCTAAAAAGGCCTGGACGGATGATAAAGGAAAAAAGGCTAAGTATGAATCTATAAGGGTAGAATTGATGACTACTATTTTATCATTAGAAGTAAAAATTGCTGCATAAAACAATATTCACTTCTGTGAAAAGTGTATATGGATTGATTATTAATATTTTATAAATACTCTAATTTGTAAAGCATTCAAAAACTATAAATTTATCTTATAAGTGAATATTATTATGAGTTTAAAAAATAGCTATGTTACTTCAGATTATATGGAATGGGATACGATGTTATCCGTAGTCCGTAAATTGTATAGAGATAAGGAATATCGATTGTCTTTGCTGATTGCTTGTGGTTCATTTTTTGGTCTACGTATTAGTGACCTTCTTACTCTTACATGGGAAATGTTATTGAATAGTGAGAAGTTTGTAATAGTGGAAAAGAAAACAGGAAAGAGGAGAGAAATTATAATTAATAGCAATTTCCAAAAGCATATTGTGGATTGCTATAAATCATTAGCGATAAAGGATAAGGGTGAAAAATGTTTTATCAGTAGAAAAAAAACAGTATACAGCACACAGCGTATCAATATTTTATTTAAAATGATAAAATCTAAATATGCATTGAAAATAGAACATTTTTCAACTCATAGTTTAAGGAAAACATTTGGAAGAAAAGTTGTAGAAAGTGCAGGTAATGATTGTGAATTTGCTTTGATTAAGTTATCGGAATTATTCAATCATGCTGATGTAATGACTACTCGCCGATATCTAGGGCTGCGAACTGAAGAACTCATGGAAACATATACTTTATTGGATTTTTAATATATTGATAGCCTCTTTTTCAAAATAAAACACTTTTAATGAGCGTTTTTCAGACAAATGCACTATCTTTGTCACGCTGCAAATAGCAGCAAGACATATTTAGAAAGCGCATTTCGTACTATTCCGTTTGAATGAACTTCGACACTTCATAAGCATAATCGGGATAAGTCTGAAAAACGCTCTCTTTGGCTTGTATTATCAAATTCTGATATACGGTCAAAGTGGGGCTGTATTTTCTCTTATTCATTATGCAGGTAGTCGAAGACCTATTCAAAGGATAAGTGGAATGAAGGCTCCACTTTTTTTATGTCCTTTTTTATGATTTATAACCTGCATTGTAGAGCTGTAGATGCAATATTTAGAAAAATGTATACTTCTCTGAAATTTCTTTTAAGATTCCCCAACAAGGGATATTGTTATGTTACAGTGTCAAATCTAAGACTTTCAAAGGTGATTTATAAATGAAATAATCTGATTTATAAACTTAAATTTATTAGAAAACATGTGGAAAATACTATTATCTATTGTTACTCTTATGCTCTGTTTGGGAGCAAAAGCCCAATCTTCTTATTTACTAGTAGATGCTCAATCTATTGCTCCTGCTCATGTTAGATTAAAAGTTAAGACATATTGCAATAAGAGAAAGCTTGTTGACTATGAGGCAATATGTGCTGCTGCTAGAATCGTATTGTTTCAAGGTGTTCCTAATACTCAATATAAAAAAGCATTATTACCAGATGGAGAACAAACTTCTTATCAGCAGCATCCTAAATATTTTAATGATTTTTTTAACGGTAGAATTTCAGATTTTATAAGCAGTTGTGTGAGATTGTCCGAATTTAAGAAAGCTGATAAGGATAAAGCTACTTTGTATGAAATTGAAGTTAACATACTTCAACTTCGTAAAGATTTAGAAAAAAATAAGGTTAAACGTAAATTAGGATTGTGATATGAGATATTTATTAATTATAATTTTGGGGGTGTTGTCAACTTTTGATGCTTTTGCACAGACTATAATACAACCTAAAATAATGGTAATCCCTTACACTAAGGAAGGCGAAGATATCAGAACCATATTAGAAAACGACGAAAATAAACGTATAATTCTTGCCAAAATAAAAGAAGCTTTTGATGAAAGAGGAGTTTCTACTATTGATTTTGTTGCAAAATTGAAAGCAATAGAAAGCGGAAATGTTTTTAACATGGATAATAAGGCAGATATCAAATCTCAAATTATAGATATGTCGGGGGCTGATATTTATGTGGAAGCTGATATGGTGTGCAATCAAAATAGTATGACTTCAGGTAGCAAACCTGAAACTCGAATAAAAATAATAATTACTGCATATGACGTTGCTACGGGAGCATCATTATCTAATAAAATAGGGGAAAGTGGCATATTTTACACTAATGATATAGCAAAACTTGCTATGAAAGCAATTTCTTCGTGTGCTGAAGACTTCTTGCAGATAATGCAACAGAAATTTTCAGATATAGCTGAAAATGGACGTTCTATAATGTTGCAAATAGGATTTGATGAAAATTCTATGTTTACGATGGAAACTGAAGTAGGTTCAGAAGGTTTACTATTGCAAGATGAAATAGAATTGTGGGTAGAAACTCATTCTTATGGTGGAAATTATCATTTACAAGGTGTAAGTCCTCTAAAAATGATTTTTGATGATATTAAATTGCCATTAGTAAACGAAAAAACAGGTGTTAATTACACTATAAGTAAATTTAGTTTGGAGATTCTGAAATTTTTTCGCTCGCTAAATTTACAAATATCTCGTAGTAATAAGGGGAATTCATTATATATAACGATAAAATAGAATATTATGAGAAGTAAAATATTTATAATATTTTTTTGTGTATGCTTTTGTAGTACCATTTCATTTTCTCAAACAATCAATGATATTAGTAAAGTTGTATTGGGAGTACGTTTTGCCGACGGTATTTCAGAGGCAACTATTGCAAATAAGCCACAATTGGAAGATAGATTAATAAAGTTTGCATCTCAATCAGGTTATTCATCTTTTGGGAACTGTCTATTTTTTGTATCTCCTAATATAGTTGTGAATAGTGTAGATATAGCAGAAGGAGGAATGAAAAATATATATGTTGTACATGGAGAATTATATTTAACAATTCAAGATGCTACAAATGGAACTGTGTATTCCTCAATATCGTTTCCTTTTAGAAATTCTGCAACTAGTAAGGAGAAAGCAATAAAAAACGCAATTTTAAATATTAATTATAATACTGTTTCTACCTTCTTTGATGAGGCAAAAAAGAAAATTCTTGTTTATTATCAACAACAGAAAGATATAATTTTTGCTCGCGCTAATACTTGTGTTGCTAATGGCGATTACGAGGGAGCAATAACTTGCTTAATGATGATTCCTGAAGAACTTACAGAATTGTATTCTCTTGCTTTAACCGAAGCTCAAACTATCTATGATAAAAGGAATAAAGCTATTTATCAGAAAATGATTGAAAAACGTTACAATGACAACAATTCTGTATTAATAGAGGCTAATAGCTTATTAGCTATGCATAAACCTCATGAGGCATTAAAAACATTGTGGAATTATAAAAAAGGGAATAAAGAGCAAAACGAGCATTATTCAAATATGATTAGGCAAGCAGAGCAACTGATTTCTGCTAATGAAATAGAAGAATTGAGAAGAGCAGAAAGAGCCTATCAAGATAACAAGAGAAAGGAAGACAGAGAATGGGACGAGTATAAAAAAAATGAAGACCATAGAAGGAATCTAGAAAAACAAGAAATGGGAATAAGAAAGCAGGAACTTGAAACAAATGAAAGAATTGTCCATCATAAATTAAATATTGATGGACAAAAAATAAATGCTATAAAAGATATAGCTTGCGAATATATTCGTAATAACCCTAGTAAGATGAGTTATATATTAACTGGATATTAATTATATAAAACAATTTATTATGAGAAAAGTATTTATAGTATTAGTGTTAACCCTTATAGTAACAAAGGTGTTTTCACAGACAGTAACTAATGCAGATGGTACAATTAAAGTTCGTGCTAATGTGGCTATTATGGTTGAGGGACGTACTTTTGCATTTAATAATGGCAAGCCTGAAAAAGTTGCTAATAATGGCCATGTGTTAACTTTAAAAAATGCTTTATACGCACTATGTATTGAAAAGTTCCAAAATTATAGTTTTGGGGTTGTAAATAGGGATAATGCTGCATTCAATCAAGTAAAAGAACTTATTGAAGAAAATAAATTGGAAGATTATTTAAATGGTTTTTCAGTGCAAGCAAAAGGACAAGGTGCAGATTACATTTATCTTGTGGATATAACACGTTATATAGAAGATAATGCTGTTGACCAATTGGAAATAGCGACAAGATTTATAAATATAGCGACTAATTTCGGATATCATCATGTTTATAGGTCGGATGCTGTGCGATTAAATGATGAGGATAATATGAGAAAAGTTTCTGAAAAAATGGCTCATGAACTCTCTACGACTCTTGAAAACCAAATTCTCGCTTTATTTCCCGAGCAGTATTATGTAGCAAAAGCAGATGGAAAAAAATGGAGTTTGGGTGCTTATCAACCTAATGGTAAGATTTTGGAAACAGATAAATTTTACGCATTCAAATTTAGAAAGGAAAATATCCAATTAGGTAATAATACTTTTCCTATTCAAGTTATGGATAGAATTGCTTTAGGTGAAGAGCCGTCTGTAAATGGTGGCTATCTTCAAATAAAAGTAAATAAGCCGTTAAATGATTTTTCAGATGTTGTCTTGTTTAGAAACTTGTCTGAACCTGTATTTATGGGTAGTAATCAGATTCCAATCACTTTTTGGGGATTGAATTATGATTTAAATTCTTATGAAGGTCTTTGTGAAAGACGTATAAATAATGCTGTATATAGTGCTATTACTCGACATGTAGGCTTACAACTAATAGAACATGAGCATCTTGCAGAAGTAAAGAAAGAACGTGATTTGCAGAAAGGTGAAGAGTTTATAGATGGGCATGTAGTTGAACAAATGAAATCATTTGGAGCACAGTATTTATTGAAACTTGAAGGCTTTTCACGTGAAGGTTTGCGAGTGTCGTTTAAAATGTCTCTTATATCTGTCGCTGAAAATAGGGCTATTCGTTCATTAAATATAACGAGTTCAATAGATAATGTAGAAAATGAGATGTATAAACAGATTTGTGAGCGTTTTACTTATCCTTGTACCATTAAAGTTATTGATAAGAATACTGTTAAGATGAGTTCTACCATTACTTTACAGAGCGGAATGAGATGTATATTAGAATTAAATAAGGCCATAAAGAATCCAATGACAGGAGAAATATCTTATTCAAAATCAGATTTATGTAAAGTAGAATTAAAGGAATATCATGCGAATCAATCTGATATGTCAATAGTAGAGGTATTTGATAAGGAAAATATGAAAGATTTAGAGAAATGGTCTGCTAGTGGTAATGTCTTTTTCTATATTGATAGTTCAAAAATAGAATCTAATGTCCAAAATAAAAGTGCAGTACAAACGGAAATCAAAAAAGAGAAACAGGTAGAGAAACGAAAGTCTACATTTAAATCTATAGGAAAAAGCTTATTGAAAAATGCAACAATTAAAACTGAATAGAAATTTAGGGATAGTTCTTATGCTATCCCTTTTTTATATTCACAAAGAATAAAAGTGAATATAAAATTTATTAGTTATATGCTGAATATTAGTTGATTAACTTTATTTCTTAGCTTCGGTAAGAATAAATAGATTCATTTTCATCGTTATTGGTTTGTTTTTGAATATTATGAAATAGAAAATGTATTCATGTAGCTGATAGATTAATTGCGTGCGAACTCTTAAAATAGTTCGCAGTGTTCGCAAGTTCGCACGATTTTGTGAATAAAAAAAGTTCCAATACTGATAATATTGGAACTTACTTTTTTATATTTCTATATAGATTATTGTTATACAGATATTTAATTTCTAATTTTAGAAAAATTAACTATATTAGTATTTTTACCAAAAGAAATATGATTCCTATATGGGAATCATTATGTTGCAAATATAAAAATAATATATGATATTCAAGTGGTTAAAGTAAAATAATTTACATATTTTAAGAAAGTCTATTCAATAATTGACTCGTTTTTTATCATCTTTGCATTGTTATTAATAGAAAATGAGCACTTCTAGTTGGTAACAACAGACTCTTAGCCTAACCAGTGTCTGTTTGCGTGAAACGTTAGGATACTATTGCTCAATAGTAGTTTCATGATTATTTTTAAGAATGTATTGATGATTCATTTAAAATAGAATTATAAAATGAATCTATACGATACTACCATTATATAATTAATGGTGGTGTGATGAGTTATATCTTTAATGTTTAACCGTTTTCAGTGAGAGATACTGAATATATAAAAAGAAATTTATATGAATAATAATATATTATTTTCTGATAAAGAAGAATTCTATAGTTGGGAAATGACAGCAAATCAAGCTATGTCAAAAGCATTAGCATTACCTGATGTTAAACCGTTATACAAAGATTTGTGGTATACTGGTGAGATAGCTTTTTTGTTCGCTGAAACAAATGTAGGAAAGTCTATCTATGCGATGCAAGTAGCAGAATACGTTGCACGTTCAGGAATAAAAACAATGTATTTGGATTATGAGTTATCATATAGTCAGTTTAAAAGTCGCTATACTAACGAAAGTGGAAATCCTTATGTTTTTTCAAATAACCTTTTACGACCTGACTTAACCGTTGATAAATATTGTGATTCAGAAATGATAAAGGAACGCTTTTTCAGACTGTTAAAGTTGCAGGCTCAAAAAGGCGTAAAAGTCTTTATTGTAGATAATATAACATATCTCTGTGAGAGATTAGAGTGTGGAAAGTTCGCATTAGCATTTATGAAAGAATTAAAGCAAGTGCAGCAAGAGTATGAACTTTCGATTTTAGTAGTAGCACATACTCCTAAGAGAAATGTTACTAAGCCCTTACAAGCGGATGATTTAGCTGGCTCAAAGAAGCTTCTCAATTTTGCAGATAGCAGTTTTGCTCTGGGAAAAGCTTTAGATGGTACAGATACAATATATTTGAAACAGATAAAAACAAGAGAAGGTAGGAAATTGTATGGAGAAAATAATGTCATTATGTATATGATAGAGAAAAATGGAAGTTTTCTTCAGTTCACTCATATTGGTTATAAAGAAGAGTCGAAATTATTACAACAAAATAGAAGGGATAATTCTCATTTAATACCTTTAGCTTATCAAATGCACTTGGAGGGTAAAAGCGGAAGAAGTATAGCAAAAGAATTTAATGTTTCAGAGGCATGTATACGTAAATGGTTAACTAAGTACAAAAATATTATGCAGGCTATTGCATAGTATTTTATTAAGAGGGGGACTTAATGATGATTTTATTATCATGTTGTTATCAATGATGAGGCTGATTACATTTTTAGAGATGAGTTTTGAAAGAGGGAACTTAAATTGTGTAAAGAATATTGGGTTATACTGTGTTTTTCGTATCTTTGCAACGTAAGTACCATTTTTAGAACCAAAAGTTAAAATATGTTTAATTTTCTGATTCTCAATATAGTGTGAAAAGCCCTATTTTTTTTTGCTCTTATTTTTTAAGCTCCTTCCTTATTTGTATCTTTGAGCCGTACTAAAATAAATAACATTATGTTTTCTGGAATCGTAGAAGAGTACGCTACTTTGGTAGCACTGGTGAAAGACCAGGAGAATATACACTTTACATTTAAGTGTTCGTTTGTAAATGAGCTGAAGATTGATCAGAGTATTTCTCACAACGGAGTATGCCTGACGGTAGTGAGTCTGACTGATGATACGTATACGGTAACTGCCATGAAAGAAACGCTGGATCGTTCGAATCTTGGTTTGTTGAAAGTGGGCGATAAAGTGAATGTAGAGCGCAGCATGATGATGAATGGCCGACTGGACGGACATATTGTGCAGGGACACGTAGACCAGACAGCTACTTGTGTGGAAATCAAGGATGCGGAAGGAAGCTGGTATTTTACATTTAAATATGCATTTGATAAGGAAATGGCGAAACGTGGCTATATCACGGTAGACAAGGGGTCGGTGACTGTTAATGGTGTCAGTCTGACGGTATGCAATCCGACGGATGATACTTTTCAGGTAGCTATTATACCTTATACTTATGAATATACCAACTTTCATACATTTGAAATCGGTAGTGTAGTGAATATTGAATTTGATATCATCGGTAAGTATATTAGCCGGATGATTCAGTATAGATAACTAAAAAAGATGTTTGATGGATTTTCTACAATTGGTACTGTCTCGTCAGAGTGACCGGGCGTATGATAAAGAGCGTCCGGTAGAAGCAGAGAAGCTGGAGCGCATTCTGGAAGCTGCTCGCCTGGCTCCTTCTGCCTGCAATGCGCAGCCATGGAAGTTTGTGGTCGTAACAGATTATGAACTGGCTTCAAAAGTGGGGAAGGCGGCAGCCGGACTAGGCATGAATAAGTTCGCCAAAGATGCCCCTGTACATATTCTGGTTGTAGAAGAGTCTGCCAATATTACATCCTTGCTTGGAGGAAAAGTAAAAGGCAAGCATTTCCCGCTGATTGATATTGGAATCGCTGCTGCTCATATCACATTGGCTGCAGAGAATGAAGGACTGGGTTCCTGCATCTTGGGCTGGTTTGATGAAAAAGAGATCAAGCAATTGACAGGTATTCCTGCTTCCAAACGTTTATTGCTGGATATTGCAATCGGGTATCCGGTGAAAGAGAAACGAAAGAAGATGAGGAAGCCGAAAGAAAAGGTCATTTCTTATAATCAATACTAATTGAAAAAAGATTACTCCTTGGACTTGCCGGAGTAGATATACAGTAAAAAGCCTCGTTGGTTTAAAAGGAAGAGGTCGTTCCTTTAAAACCAAGGAGGCTTTCCTTTAAAACCAACGACCTGTTTCTTTTAAAGGAAAAAGTAGAAGTTTTTAATCTCTTGATTATGAGATATTTGCCTGAATGTGATTCTCGAAATTGAGAATTGGTAAAAAACAAAGACGTTTATGGGAATTTCTATAGGTCTTTCAGTAGCACTTTACTTGCCTTCTTATAGTATTCTTCTCTGGATTCAGTCAGTACTTTCCATTCGTCATTAAATTCCTCATCCTTGTCGATCTTGAAGTTTTCGGACCCATAAGTATCCAGTCGGTCGAGCAAGATGGCTACATTCAGCTGGTTAATATCCATAGAGGGCTGGTAGCCGATATCTTCACTTTTTTGGTCGGTCACTACCTCGTGGATCAAGTCTATTTCTTGTAATTGATAGAGTACCTGATTAGTCAGCCGGATGGGGATTTGATGCTCTTCCGATATTTCTGCTGCTGTATAGGGCGGTTCATTCCTTTCGAAACGTTTGGCGATAAGCGACATGATCAGGATAGAGATAAAGTCCCGGTAACGTCTGCTGATGTTGCGGGTATCCTGATCGAAACTAAAGCTGCGGATATTTTGTCCGGCATACGTCAATTCAGCTCCGAACAGACAGATGGTCCATGAGATTTGCAGCCAAAGCAGAAACAAGGGGAGGGCGGCGAAGCTACCGTAGATAGCATTGTATTTCGATACCCATAACTGGCTGTTGATATACAGGAACTGGAAGGCCTGATAAGCGGAACCTGCCAGGATACCTGCAATCAGAGCGTGCTTGAATTTTACTTTCGTGTTGGGCATGAAGATATACAGCCCTGTAAACATCAGCCAAGTCAAAACAAATGGGATAAGGCGGATCATGAACTTCATGACGGGAGCCAGTAAAACGAAATCGTCCATCTGCTTCAGCACGGTACTCACAAACAGAGAAAGACCGCCCGATACCACAATCAGAATCGGCATGAGCAGGAACATGGAGAAATAGTCCGTAATCTTCCGGTACATGGAACGCGCCTTCTTTACTTCCCAAATACGGTTGAAAGTGATTTCGATATTGCTCACCAGATTGATCACGGTCCATAGCAACATCACCAGACCTACCCCAATGAAAATACCGCCTTTGGTTTGCGAGAGGTAGGAGTTGACGAAAGAAAGAATAGCTTCCGTCGTTTCTATATTTCCCCCGAAGCCGCTTCGAAACTGGTGCTCCATCAGATTATCAAATCCGAATCCGCGGGCCACGGCGAATAGGATGGCGAGTATAGGCACAATAGCAAGCAGTGTGCTGTATGTCAGTGCTGAGGCCTTGTTTGCCATCCGGTCTTTAGTAAATCGGTTGATACAGAGATAGATGGTTTTGATAATCTGCATTCAGCTGATGGTTTGATTGCTCAGCTTGAAGATGAGCTTTCCAATATTTTTAAAAGCAAAAAAAGTTATCTTTCTGTAAACGGTTCCACCTGCGGGGTGCTTTCTGCGGTGCATGCTGTGTGCAGGCGCGGGGATACTGTGCTTGTTGCAAGAAACTGCCATCAGTCGGTGTATAACGCCTGCTGTTTGCTTCAGCTTCACGTTGAATATCTTGTGCCTGAATTTGACGAGAGATACGGAATTTACAGAGAGATTACTCAAAAAGAAGTTGATGCGGCTTTAAAAAAGCATCCTGATGCGTCTGCGGTTATTATTACTTCTCCGACCTATGAAGGCGTTGTAAGCAATGTATCTGCCAAGGTGCCTGTTATTGTTGATTCTGCCCACGGCGCCCATTTCGGCATGGCAGACTGGCTTCCCGACAGAGCCGCCGGAGATATTGTTATAACCTCGCTTCATAAAACGCTCCCTTGTCTTACCCAGACTGCGGCGGTCAATGTATATAATGATAAATACATAGACGCTGTTAAGAAATATATGGATATTTTTGAGACCAGTTCACCAAGTTATATTTTGATGAACAGCGCGTCAAAAATGGTTGAAATAATTCGGGATAAATCGCTTTTTGACGCTTTATATAATAACCTTAACCGACTTTACAGTACAAAATTTGATAATCTTGAGTTTATCCCTGCAGACGACAAAACGAAGATAAACGTAAGTACTGTAAAATGCAGTTTGTGCGGAAATGAAGTAGCAGATTTGTTAAGAAGCATGAATATTGAGCCTGAAATGTCAGACGAAGTCCATGTCATTTTAATGGCAACGGTGGGAGATACTGACAAGGGATTTGATATTCTTATCAATGCGCTGAAACAAATTGATAAAAAATGCGCTCCCGGCAAAAGAAAAATATTGCCAATATCGCTTCCCGAAAAGGTCTGCGAGATGTGGCAGGTTGAAGCCGCTGAAAAAACAGATTTTGAGAGTTCAAATGGGCTTGTTTCAGCGGAAAGCGTGTTTGCGTATCCTCCCGGTATACCAATTCTCGTTCCCGGAGAAAAAATCAGCGCGGATATAGTAAATTATGTAAAAAACGCCGTTGAACAGGGGACTAATATTGTCTCAGCCGGCTGTTTACTTCCGGCCAAAATATTGACAAAGACTGTTTAGTATTGTAAAATATAAACAACATTTTAGAAAAGAGGTGCTTTTCAATGAAGAGAATCAAAACTTTAAGTTCAAGAAATTTATGCGAGTCCGCAAAGAAGGGCGGCTGCGGTGAATGCCAGACCTCTTGTCAGTCTGCAAGCAAGACCTCCTGCTCAGTTGCTAACCAGCAGTGCGAACAGCTTAAAAAATAATGAACAGAATTTATTGACAAAAAAATCAGGCGGGTTGTACCCGCCTTTTTTGTTTGGAGTATATTATGATACACGCATATAAAATGAACGGTTATAATATTATATTGGACCAGAACAGCGGCTGTGTTCATTCAGTTGACGAGGTTGCTTATGATATTATAACAATGTATGAAACAACGCCGAAAGACGAGATAAAGCGCGTTATTCTTGAGCGTTACGGCGACAGAGCAGATGTTACCGAAGAGGATATTGAAGACTGTTTTGAAGATATTGAAACGCTGAAAAAAGAGGGAAGGCTTTTTGCGGAGGACACATTTGCAAAATCAGCCGGTGAATTTAAGCGCAGACAGGGCGTTGTAAAAGCTATCTGTCTTCATGTTGCCCATGACTGTAATCTCGCCTGCAAATATTGCTTCGCAGGAAAAGGCGAGTATGACGGAGAGCGCCAGATTATGTCTTATGAAGTGGGAAAACAGGCGCTGGATTTTCTTATCGCCAATAGTGGAACGCGCCGCAATCTTGAGGTGGACTTCTTCGGCGGAGAACCTCTGCTTAACTGGGATGTGTGCAAAAAACTTGTTGCTTACGGCCGTGAGCAGGAAAAGAAATATAACAAGAATTTCCGCTTTACTCTGACTACAAACGGACTTCTTATAGACGATGACGTAATTGATTTCTGCAACCGTGAAATGGGCAATGTAGTGCTCTCTCTTGACGGCAGAAAAGAGACCCATGACCGTCTTCGTGTTTCAAGAAGCGGTAAAGGCTCTTACGATCTTATTATTGATAAATTCAAAAAAATGGCAGATGCACGCGGTCAGAAAGATTATTACATGAGGGGAACGTATACTCATTATAATACAGATTTTTCAAAAGACATTCTCCATATGGCAGATCTTGGCTTTAAAGAGTTGTCCATTGAGCCTGTCGTGTGCAGTCCAGATGAGCCGTATGCGCTTCAGCCGTCTGATTTGCCGGTACTTAAAGAGCAGTATGAAATTTTGGCTACGGAAATGCTTCGCCGTTACCGCAAGGGCAACGGATTTACGTTTTATCATTTTATGATAAATCTTGATTCGGGACCCTGTATCGTTAAGCGTATAAGCGGCTGCGGTGTCGGCACTGAATATATGGCTGTAACACCTACAGGCGATCTTTATCCATGCCACCAGTTTGTGGGAGATACCGATTTTCTGCTGGGCAATGTTTATGACGGCGTTACAAACAGGGAAGTGCTAAAGCAGTTTGAGGAGTGCAATGTTTACAGCCACAAAGAGTGCGAAGATTGCTTTGCAAAACTCTACTGCAGCGGAGGATGCGCCGCAAACGCTTACCATACAACGGGAAGTGTTAACGGTGTTTACGATTTCGGCTGTGAACTTCACCGCAAGCGTATCGAGTGCGCAATAATGCTTAAGGTTGCCGAAGCCGAAGAGAATTTAACGGTTAATTACTGATAATAATTTACTAAGTTTAAACAGAGGAAGTCTTTATGACAAGACAGCTGACATTTGCGCAGCAGGTTGAGCGCAGCATAATCAAAACATACCGCAAGGAAATATGGAACCCGTTTGTAAAAGCTGTTAAGGATTACCGCCTTATCGCTCCTGAAGACAAAATAGCAGTTTGTATAAGCGGTGGCAAGGATTCGATGCTGTTGGCAAAATGTATGCAGCAACTGCAGCGTTTTTCAGATTTTCCGTTTTCCCTTGAGTTTGTCTGTATGGACCCGGGATATCACGAGGTAAACCGCCGCCAAATAGAGACAAACGCCGAAAAACTTCAGGTTCCGATTAAATTTTTTGAAACAAATATTTTTGATGTTACAGAGTCTGTCTCGGGCAATCCGTGTTACCTCTGCGCCAGAATGCGCCGCGGTCATCTTTACTCAATCGCCAAAAGTCTCGGCTGCAACAAAATTGCTCTCGGCCACCATTTGAGCGACGTTATTGAAACAACGCTTCTCGGAATGTTCTACGGGGCTCAGCTCCAGGCTATGCTGCCCAGGCTGAAAAGCACAAATTTTGAGGGAATGGAACTTATCAGACCGCTTTACTGCGTAAATGAGGACGCTATTCTTAAATGGAAATTATATAACGGACTTGATTTTATTCAGTGTGCCTGCCGTTTTGTTGATGAGTACAGCCATTCTGAGGATGGTATAGGTCCGTCAAAAAGGCAGGAAATAAAAGCGCTGATTAAGGAAATGAGAAAAGATAATCCTGACGTTGAGCGAAATATTTTTATGTCTATTCATAATCTTAAGCTCGATACGTTTATCGGCTATAAGCAGGACGGAACGGAGCATTCATTTCTTGAAAAGTTTTAATAATGAAATTGCACCCGGGTTATTGCCCGGGTGCTTTTTTATACAAAAGCAATGAAAAACAGATAAAAATTATTGACAAACGATAAAATTGTTGATATTATCAGACCATAGAGATAATACTATTTGAGGTGTTTTCTATGGAAAATGATTTTAAAAATGATAAAAATCTAAAGACCGCAATGGTTCTAAGCAAAATAATTATAGTTTTGTTTGTGATTGCAGTTTTAACAACTGTTATCTGGGCGGTGATTGCTTCAAAACAGCCAAAGTATAATTACAACGCAGAAACAAGATTGCAGACGATAGATTATCGGGATAAAACTTATCATTATTTAACCAAGTCATCTTTGTGCGAATTTGAAATTGATAAATGTGTAAAAAACGGAATTATGAAAGATATTTATACAGTCAAGAACGACCCTAACTGCGAGTTCCTTTATTTCAGCGAATTCGGCAATCATGCTGTTTTTACTTCGATTGACGATTTTGATGAGAAATATCCTTTAAATGAATACAAAAAGGAGAGGGTGACCTCAGTTAAATTTTGCAACGAGTCAAACGGTGATTGGCAGACTGATGACCCAGACGTTATTGATATTATTGTTAACGTTAACAATTATTCAGATTTATCCCCCGCCGCATTTCCTCTTGGGCAGTCCGCCGGATTTTCCTGTTCTATCTATCTGTTTGAAGATGATCTCGCTGTATCTCAGTGTGATTACGGAACACTGGCGTATTACGACGGAAAGTGGATATTTGTTTCCAGTGATACAAATTTTGAGGGCGAAGCAAATGCAAACGTCGATACGCGTACTTATACAGGAATTGAAATCAACAATCCTGAAGCGGTTGAAAAACTCAACTCGATTTCACAGGAGAACTTCAGTTATATAGCTGAATAATAATTAAGAAGCTGTACAGTTGAATTGTACCGCTTTTTACTGCGCTTATTTTTCTATTGTGAATTTTACAACGGAGCATTTCGGTAAGATGGCAGTAAAGCCGTCTTTAAGTTTCCTGAAATCTGTGAATTTTTCTGTCTTTACAACATTCGGACTGTCAAAATCGTTTTTGTCGTGGATATCGCCGGTAATAATCTCTGCGGTGATATTTTTTACCTTTGTGTCTGCAATCTGGCATTTGATTTTTGCAGTTTTCGCTTCTGATGTGTTGACAATAGTAGAATAAATTACTCCATTATCATCAACGGACGCAGATTCTATTAACTGAGGCAATTTAAGATTTCCTTCGTCTGACGGGCGCTTTTTGCTGTCAATAATAATTGTATCTGTTGTAATAAAAGATTCCAGAAGTGTGTTGTTTTGATGCTCTTTAAACATTTTGAAAACGTGGTAGGTGGGGGTAAGGACCATCTTGTCGCCCTCAGTAAGGATTACCGCTTGGAGCACGTTTACTGTCTGGGCAATATTTGCCATTTTTATCCTGTCTGCGTGCTTATTAAAAATATTGAGAGTAAGCGCCGCAACCATAGCGTCGCGCATCGTGTTTTGCTGATACAGGAAACCGGGATTTGTTCCGGGTTCAACGTCATACCAAGTGCCCCATTCATCAACTATTAAATCAACTTTATGCTTCGGGTCGTAACGGTTCATTATCTCAATATGGCGGGTGATAAGTTCCTCCATTCTGTACGCCTGTGCAAGAATAGCGTAATACTGGTTCTTTGAAAAATCAGTTGCCGACTTATGTGTTTTTGTTTCAGAGTCCCAAATATCAGTGTAATAATGGAGCGAGATACCGTTTGCCTTATTTCCTGCTTTGCGCATAATCTGCTCAGTCCACTTAAAATCAAAAGCGTTCGGACCGCAGGCAATACGGTAGATCTTGTTGTTATGGTCGTAATCGCGAACGTATGTATTGTACTGACGGAACAGAT
>OGQS01000213.1_pt1 | contig 49964 bp, 40 predicted proteins | sample 1553331 | NCBI WGS metagenome assembly OGQS01 (sample SAMEA2580012, study PRJEB22360) | human gut metagenome | biome: human gut; feature: human-associated habitat; material: faeces | place: Denmark | collected 2008/2010
GAGAACTATAAAAATAAAAACATTCCACAACAATATATTGATGTAATTGTAGAAAGAATAAAAGCATCAATTAATGATTGAATTCATTAGTAACAAGCAGCAGACTGACTGAATAAGCGGAATGCTGCCGGACATTATAAACTCAAATCAAATGAATAAATCGTTTCTCCAAGAAATATCAGAAAAAATCGATGAATATAAAGACAGTTCAATAGCCGGGGAATTGTGCTATCATTTTTCGCAAAGCCCCGATAATGAGCAGTGTGGTGAAGCTGTTGGTATCAGGAGATATAAAAATCCTTATACCGATAAAAATGTATATGGATTAAAAACCAAAAACTATCCTTTGTTGGATATCGCCAATGCCGTGGAAGATAAAGAGGATGAAGTTTTTGATGTGATAAAACAAGCTTTGCCGCGTTTAACGAAAAAAGAATGGGAAGCATTTACTCGTTTAACGACTTTAATATATTGTGATTTGGAGAAAGAAATTAATTAAACCGAGTTTATAACAAACAGCAAACCGACTGAACAAGCGGAACGCTGCCGGACATTAATTATTGTCGAAAAATAGAATTATGGAAAGTAATATAAATATAAGTAGTTGTAAATATGAGGAATTTACTGGTTTGAAACTACAAGGTTCAAACTGGGAATTGAACTTACGTCTTTCAAAAGAGGATATCCAAATCTTGCATAAGAATATAAAGAAAGCAGATTGGTCTGAAAGAAAATCAATAAAGGCTGGAACTACTTGTATGTCAGTTCCTATTTATTGGAATTATGAAGAAAAGAATAATATAGTTTGTATCATTTTAGGTACAAATGATGAATGTTGGGATGTGGGATTTGTAATATCCTTTGATGATTTTGAAAGAATAATAACAACTTTAATAGAATAATCGACAATAACAAGTGGATTAATCTCCCCGAAAAGGTCGGTTAGCCACCAAACATTACAACAGATAAGAAAAATGAAGAAAAAGAAAAATATAGTAATTGTAAATCTTGACCAGTACGATGGTATTCCTGCTGGCAACGATATATTTTATCTATGTTTAAATTGTAGGTCTATCATGCAATCATATCCTGAAACATATTCTACTTGTAAATGTGGAAATGTCTTTGTGGATGTAGATGCAGGTAGAGGTGGTGCTAATGACATCTCCAACCTATTAATTCTAAAGATTGAATAGAATGTTGGTAACATACAGCTTAATTACCTAAATGGTAATTAGCTGCAACCCATTATCAGTAATAAACAATATGCAGATAACAAGGAAGTACTGGTCTGGAAAACAACTAAACATGGCGGTTCTGTTTCTACTGCTGTTTTGCAGTGTGCTTTGCGCTTATGCTCAGGTGAACAGCCGGTGTGTGGAAACGCCTGATAACGTTTTCATTTCTTACAGACAGGAAGGAGAACCGGCACACAGCCTAATTCTGCAGGAAGATACGCTGCGCGCAGAAGTCAGGGGGATGGGGTTGCTTCCGCATTACACTCTTTTGTATGTGATTGCACAAGACGGTTGTTTACAACGTTTCGATATGTCAAATGCCGAACAGGCAGTAAGAAAAGGCATAGAAATAGATTTGCCAATATCCGCCTTGCTGAATGGGAAATACCTGAAGCGCATTTCAGACAATGAGATACGCATATCCGGGAATAATCGCCCGTATTTCAGAGAACAGGCGGTGAAAGATATATTAAATGGAATGGATTTATTATGGATCTATGACGGCACGTTTGTGAGGGATACCATCGAGCTTGGGAAGTTGCATAGAATTATCGGGGACAATGTGCAAAATGTACATATTAAAAAACTGGATGGCAGACAGGCATACTGCCAATACGGTATGGCCGGGATCAACGGAGCTATAATTGTTGAAACTAAGAGAGTCAACAGAGAAACGAAAAATTGATGATTTTTATCAGCAGAACATTATTAATGAATATAAGTGAACAAGTATTAATAACTACTTGCTACCAAAGGTAATCCCATAGATAGAATCGTTGTATATGCTCCTGATACTTCATCGGCATAATTGTAAAATCAATGTGAAAATGGCTACCGTCAAAGCGATGGCAACAAGGATTATTCTGGTGAGCCTCCTGCCAGGACGCTTCATACCCCGGTAATGGTCGCGGAGTGCTTCGCGCCGTGTGGGGGTATAACGGAGTTTGCAGAACACCGAGGGCAAAAGAACGATAATCAGCGAAGACATAGCAATCGTCGGCCCGAAAAAATAGCCCAACGTAAGTGCAAGCGGCATTATAATCACGAAGAGCCAGCACATGAACAGCAGCATACCGCCGTTAAGGTTGTTATGCTCCCTCTCGCTGAATCTCTCGGCCATATACCACATACGATCGAGAAAGCAAACTCGATATTTCCTCCGCGTCTTCATGTTAGCCCTCACTCCACAAAAAGAACAAATCAATAAGGCACAAAATCAATATTGTGCTGAGCAGTACAATATATATGCGGCGTTTTGTTTTCGGCTTGCAGTCGTCGAAAAACCACAGTTTTCCCCAATACGTCCACTGGCACGCCCATTTCCTCCGCAGCAACACCCCCGTCAGCCAAAAAGCAATCAGAATTACGCCCAACAGATGTGAGATTTTCGGGTTAGCCTGCGCCCACTCGAAAAATTCACCCGCCTTGCTGTTGACAGCCTCCCATATTTCAGTAATTCCGTTCATTGCTGATAAAGATTGCTAATTGAAAATGCAAATTTAACGATTTCCACTGACATTCGGGCGATTATGCGCAATAAAACCACTTCATACCGTGCCATTTGTGCTGTAATTTTAGTAACTTTGCACAAGGAGATACCATCCATTATAGATTTTAATCATATCAAATGACAAGGATTCTCAACTGCATAGTAATCGCTGTTTCAGCACTGGGCTTCGCCGGGTGTGGCAATGGAGGCCAACGTGAGGCGGACAGGTCAGGAACGCCAGAGGCTCAACAGATGCAGTACGCGGAACAGATTACTATCGACGAGCTGCCCGACGCGTTACGTCGGTTGAAGGAGGGACAGATGGAATTTGTTTTTTTCGGCATCTGCTCCAGCCCTGTTGCCTGTATATACTTCATGCAGGAGGATGGCAGATTCTATATCGACTATGAGGCGATTGGGTCAGACCAACTTCTATACATAGACAAAATCCGTCGGTATGCGGCGGAACAAGGCTACCACGTTGTCGATACCACATACGGAAATACGCCGATTGACTTTGATAATCCGGCACAGGCCCCGGTTCTCAGCCTCCGCATAGACGCGGACATTGACAGCATAGCCAAAGTCGGCAAACAGCTCATGCAGACCGTCTTCCACAACACCGACACCACTCCCTATGATATAGTGCCATAATGGTACTTTGGGAAATACAACCAAAACAAATGAGTATTATGGGAAATGACTATGTGATAGAAAAGGTGGGGTGGAGGAACTGAATGTAGATAATTAATAAATAAGCAATATGGAATATTTTAATTCATTTAGAAAATTGGTGGAGAATTTTGAATCACTCCCTTATCCCGGTAGAATATATCTTGGGAAAAAATCGTGTGATAGCACACAAGAGTCTGAGTACTGGGTCTTACCCAGTGATGAGATAATAAATCAGGTCATGATTAAAACTCAGGCAGGTATATTAATACCTGAAGAACTCATGAAGTTTGATGTATCAGATTACATGAGTGTGGGTACTTTCCAAGATATTATTTATAATGTCTTGGAAAACAATCCGGAAATTTCAGTGTCTGATACTAAAGTTATATCAGATGCTATAGACTATTATCTGGAATATGATGATTTTAAATATTAATACTGAGGCAGTCTTATCGGATGTAATATTTGAATCTATAATCTATGATGCTCCTCCGTTCAATTTTCTATTTTCCTAACAATTGGGCTGACAATCGGGCGATTATGCGCAATAAATCGCCTCAAGCAGTGTCATTTATGCCGGAATTTTATTAACTTTGCGATTGGAATATTCCCGCAACCCAATAATCAATACCACATGAGTGAACTCAGTATGTTGAAAGAGGCATTCAGCAGCGGAACAACACCATCCGGAGCCAATGCCAAGAAGTTTGAGAAACTTCTTAAAAAGTATGAGCATATTGTTAATCCTATGTTCGTACATCTATATCCAGTGCGCGATTGTCGCTATGATGACACGACCTATCGCGTGTTTGCCATTCCTGTCAACAACGACAGCATCGATGGCGAGACCTTAGAGGCAATCAAGGAGGAAGTAAATATGCTTCCTGTAGGAAGCATTCGGTTTAATGCGGCCGCATCCGGAAAGAGAGATATAGAATTTGAGGATGGCACCGGAAGGTATCTTGCCAACGAGCAGAACACAGATGATGTCATGGAGGTCAGCAATCATTACAAAGGCATAGTTATTTTCACTATGGCTGTATCAAATGGTAGTGTTGCGGAACTCGATTGTGATTATGCCGTACTTGGCAAATGGGACGGAACTGGTTTCTTCAAATGGACTGGTTACACTATACTGCCGATAGAGAATGTAGTTCTCGGAAAAGAGTGTAATAAATCGGTTTTTGCCGGAGTGCCTGATACGGCACAAGTCGGAGATCCGCAAGCACCAGCGAACAGTATTGAGAAGGCCAGCCAAAAGTATATGCAGATAATGCAATATGTGATGTATGCACTTATTGCTGCCGGAGCTGTATGGTATTTCTTCTTCCGTTGACACGATAGCTTCTGCCTATGGTAGGTGTTGTTCTTGTTGGTGCAGCAGTGTTGGTGGCGGGGTTTTGCTTCCAACGGTTTCTTGTTAGGCAGTTGGCCAAAGAACACCGAGAAGTGAAAGAACGCTTCGGCAACTACTTTGACACCGATATTTTTTCATCGGAGCATTCCATAGCGACATTTATCGAATCCAATTACCCGGCATTTCCAATGTCGGGTAAAGATGTGTTGTGGGCATTGTCGGAAGACTGTCAGCCCTGTGCCATTGCCTATGACACATCGCAGATGCTTGTCTGTAGAGCCGAGCTGCAAGACGGTCGTATTCACCGCAGGGAGAATCAGGCTGAGATTTTAGACTTTACCGTTCCATGTGTAAAGACTATATGGCTTTTGCGACAAACTGAGGAAAAACCGGTGTTTGAAGTGGATATCCTCTACTGCAAGAATGGCGAGACAAAAGAGTTGAAGTTAATGCGTTTTGGCGTGGATGTGGACGGAGGAATGAATTTCCATAAGTTCCGCAACTTCACCAACACTCTCAAAGCCGCCTGCAAAGAAAACAATCTTGTAATCCGCAACTTAATCCGTTGACAAGGCTACGACAATCGGAAAAGAAAATGGACGACAGTAAAAAACTATCTGATCTGGAAAGCATCGTCAGGTCTTGTCTTATGACGGATGAGGACATAAGTTTTTGCAACAAATTGCTGCTGATGCTTACAATGTCGAGCGGCAATCCGGAGTGGATTGAGAATCTGTGTATTGAAATCATCAAGTCGCAACGTGATATCGAGTTGCGCGGACTTGCTATAACCTGCATCGGCCATTTAGCCAGAATACACGGAAAGATAAACCATAAGAACGTTTTAACTGCATTGACTTCTGTTATGGGTAATGCAGAACTATCAGGCAGAGCAGAAGACACCATGAGTGACATAGAAATGTTTGTAAAAAAGTAATTGCATTGATTCGACTGTGAGCGCGAAGAAGCGGACATATAAGTTCAACTGGCTTGACCGCTTGTATTATATGGGGGTGAACTATGTCCCTGATCGATGGCCTATGCCTTTTGAAGCGTTGATATACTCAATACTTATGTGGCCGTTTGTATTCATTATGATATTGTTGTATAAAAGAGATGAACCGGTGATTGGTTTGCTTTTCGTTGTGTGTATGGGCTTATTCTTTCACTTTTATGATTGGCCATTGAAAAAATTTCTTTTCACACCTGAACGAGAGCGGGCATATTTCCGTCGCTATCCCCAACGGAAAAATATCAAATATAACACCCTGTGGTGGCTTTCATTAGTTATAACTGCGACTAACGTTATAGCAATATTCTTAGTATTATATCTCTTGTCGAGATAAGCTAAGCCTATGATTTTAATATATAACGCACATAAAGACAATGGCAAAGCGGCGCAAATACAAATTCAACTGGCTGGATTACCTGTATTATACAGGCAAAGGCGGTCCGGCAAAATGGGGTCTGTGGTTTTACATCGAGGGCTTTTTCATCTTAACGCCACTTGTATTACTGTCGCTTTGCATTATAGTAATGGTCGGAGAGCAAACAGTCAACACAGCTCTACTCAGAACAGCCATTTTAGCCGCCTGTGCGCTTGCGGCTGTCTTGTATTCAAAATGGTTATTGAAAAAACACCGTTTCACGCCGGAACGGGAGCGGGCATATTTCCGCCGCTATCCCCAGCGAAAAAATTACTCCTATCCATTTTACATTGTGATAATGACATTTCTGGCAAGCGGGATATCAGGGGGATTCTTAATCTTTTACATCCTGAAATGGATAGACAGCTCCGCCACATAGCGATAATGATGATGATTCTTGCCGCCTGTGGCGGCCGAAATTATCAAAAAAACAAGCGAAGCGGCTTCATCACGAGGTCGCTTCGCTCTGTCTATATTACGACTTGGCGAATGTTGTTATTTTTTGTCGAGCCACCCGTCACGACGTTGTCTGCACTCCTTGAGTGTGGAACATACACATGAGAACAATGTTCCATCTGTGTGGCGGTAATCGTATTGGTAATATTTTTTACGTCCTGTACGGTGGCCTGTGTAAAACACCTCGAATTGTTCTGTGCCGGGAGTAGTGGTAGTGCTTACTCCGTGGGCGGTGAGTTTTGTTGCCATAGTTCTGCGTTTTAGTATTCTACAATCAGTATCCGATATTCAAATGTTATATCGGGGTTGGTTATCTTTCTTTGATTAACCCACATATGGTGGCCGCCATAACCCACTACGAAGTATCGGTCAAGGTCGTACTTGTCGGCAAAATCGGCTACTATCTGCCGCAGGGTTTCCTCGCTGTCGGCATATAGAATGTGGTTCACAAATTCTATGATGATTTCAGCTATTCTGTCATCAAATATGATGGTCGGATGTTCAAATGTCACGTTCATAATTGGAGGGTATTGTGACCTGCGCCATTGCAGGCGCAGGCCGGGGTTAAACATTTATGCGGTCATTCGTGCCTTGATTAGTCGGGCGTTTGAGTTCACAAGGTCGATGATGCGGTTGTGATACTCGGTATCTTTGTTATATTTGCCGTGGCATTGCACGACTTTTAGGGTGTTCAAGTCAACCTCCACGGTTTCGATTATCTGTCCGTCAATCCTTGCGGAGAGAATGAGGGTATCAGCTTTCTTGTAGTAGCCAGCTCCAAAAACGCATATATCTTGCGTCATTCCTTCTTCAAAATATTCCTCGATGCTTTCAAGCACCTTTACGGAAATCTCGTTGTCGGTAATTACAAGTCCGAAGAATTTGGATTTTAGAGCCTTGAAATCTTCCTCTCTCTGCTGTTCCTCCAATAACATCCGCTGTTCACGCTCGCGCCTTTCCGCCTCTCTGCGACGTTCTGCCACAATGCGTTCCTTGCGATGCTTGGACTCTATCTTTCGGCTTGCACTGTCGTGGGCGTTGATGAAATCCTCTGGGCAAATATTCTTGGGGTTGTGTATGTCCTGCCCTAAGTTTATCAGCATACGGAGATAATCACACCATAGAGATATGTTGTTGATTTTGTAGTGGTGACGTTTGGCGATGAGGTATGATGCCCAAAGGTCGTCGGTATTGGAAGGGTTGAGTATAAAGTGTTTCATCTCATCTATCTCTCCGGCTTTCATCAACGTTTCAATCCGAGGGTCGGAAAGCAACGCCTTGAAAAGAGTTATAGGCGATATGCCGTGGAAATCGCCCTTAAATCCGTTGCGGTAGAGCTGTGGCAGATACTTTTTGCGAGGATACACCTTCCCCCATTTGCAAACATTGTCGTATAGGGGGTGATGGGTGCGTACTTCCATTTTGCTCCATATAGACCAGCAATCGCAGTACATAAACGACATACCACGGAGCAACGCCATTGTTGTAACCTTCCCTTCGGGTGAAATCCAACGCTGGACAACCTCCATGCAGGCGTTTTGCCTCGGCTCGCCTTTCCTGCTTACGGACTGAACCTGCGCCACTCGGATAACCTGATAACCTCCACAGGTGGTGATGACGCAGAAATACTGTGTCTGTCGGTCGGAACGCTTGCGGGTATCGTATGCTTTGAGTTCGGCACCGCAGTGTGGGCATTTGCACCTTGAAAGGGTATCACATAGGTGACTTTCGCTTTTCCAGACGTGTCCGCAGTCGGAGCAGGTCATAACACCGCTTTTGTTGCGGTAGGCGATATGTTCAATGCAGTTGACGTATGCCCATTGCTCCTGCGTGTGGGTGATAGGGAGCAGAGTCGCTGAAAGTCTTGCTACCTCTTTCTGTATGGCTGTCTTGGGTTTCATAGTCGTATCTTTTAGAAGTCGAATAGACTTGGTTGCTCAACTTGGGTTCTGTTGTCGGTCGTTTTCTTGGGCTGGATTGGCTTGCGCATTTTCGCCATTTCCTCGTCACGGAGTTTGTCGATGGCGTCCTGCCGTGCCTGTGCCTTCTCCTCCTCGGTGAGTTCAACGATATGGTTGACTACCACTTGGCAGTTGACCGGCTTTCCAATCTCAATCTCATTTTCTTCATAGTAATGGACTGCCAGCCCGAAAATCTCATCGTCGGTGAAGCCACAGCACCCGCTTTTCCGCACGGAGTTGAGTATATAGGTCACGCAATCATCTACCGATTTTGAGGGATTTGCATACTTGACGGCAAAGAGAGCATCATTCTCTGCTCGTTCTTCAAGATAAGTCTTGATGGTTTCGTTGAAGGCTTGTGTGCCTTTGTTTTCCTTGTTATTAGCCATAGTCGTAAATATTTAGAGTGTCATTATCCAATAGATTATCCCTAATGCCGTGAGGATTGAGATTATCCACCCCACACCTCGGAATACCTGCTTTACAATCCAGCCGATTGTCAGTCCTGCGATTGCTCCGATGATTATAAGTATCACCTTAGCCAGCTTTGCGACCGCTTTTCTTATGCGGTAATGATAGGAGGTTTGGAGAGCTTCGCTTTGACCTAAATTTCTAATATGTCTTTCTGTGGGTTTCATATCGGTGGGAGCTTTTTTTTAACCTCATGCGTCCAAAGACAGTGTGGTTGTTTGAGTTGCTTGACGCCACAAAAGACGTGCGGCACAAAAAGAAGGGGTGTTCGTGGCAGGACGGAATAAATACTACATCGCAGATGTGGAGATTTTTCCTATCTGGCACGAATACTCCTTTGCCGCACGTTTACATAGGCAAGCAACTCCAACATATCCACTTGGCATAGGTACGCCTTGAAATAAAAATGGCTCCCCCGATATATCAGGAAAGCCACAGAAAGGCATTGTGAATGATACTGCCGTTTCTTCAGAACGGCATCCCGTCAATGAAAAAGGAACCATGCAATCCCGGATCGGTGTAATGTCCGGAATCATCAAATCGGAGAGAAGCGGAGATGAAGGTGACGACGGTCTTTACACCCGTGGATTGAAAACCTGCGGGACATGGAATAGCGGCTAAGTCAAGAGATGTTCGGCAGCCGTCCCGGATGCACATCTTTTGGCTATGCTGATATTCGATGTCACGCATCGGACGCATGACTAAAACAGACAATGAAAAAGAAAAAACGCAGATATGCCCATATCACCGACCATGATATGCAGGCATCGAATCAGTAAAAAAGACAGGGGAAAATATCGGAACCCCACGGTTCAAAAACACAAAAAACAGGTGTACTGACACGGATATGAAGGAAAATCAGCGCAGTTAAATATCCTTAAAGCCCAATAAAAATCTAAAATCCTTTTTCCTCCACTTTCCTCCAAATTCCCCAAAAGTACACTATTAGTACACCGCAAACCACAACCTCTGCTGATAATCAGCATACTTACGGCTGTTTGTAATTATTGTCCAGATTTCTCATCACAGATAATAAAAACGTTATCTCCAAATCAATAAAACATATCTTCATTCAGAAGATACGCCACAAATATAGGCATATTTTCCTAATAAGAATACCATTAAGGAAGTAAAATGAGTAAATAGAAGGGAGATGAACAAAATCGTCTACAGCCAACAGACTATGTTCCTTCATCGCACGAGATACAAGAATGATTTCCCCTTCTTATTGCCTCTGCACAAAGAACAAGCTGCACGAATACCCAAAAGAAGCAGGGATACTTTGTTTATCTCCCTATTATAGTTTATCTTTGCTACTGATATAGCTAGTTGTTCACGACCGTGATCAGCTCTTACCACGGCCGTAATCAACGCTCTTCACGGCCGTGAGCAACATTTACCACGGCCGTGAACAACTAATGATGCAAGCACCTTCATCCAACAATGCAGGCATCATAAACCAAAGATAAAGGCAGGATAACTTATGTATGAACGCTTGACAGCAAGCAGGCAATCACTATATAACCCAAGTTCTGTCCAAGTCCGGAAACTAATGATTAGTTTTGCGGATCAAAGGTAGCTATATCTTTATAACAAACAAGAAACGACGAATATGTTATAACGATGTAAAGCAATGGACGAAATAGAGAAAAACAACGGTGAGATCATCATATACCGGACAGAAGACGGAAGGACACAACTTGAAGTCCGTTTGGAGAATGAGAACGTTTGGCTGTCACAACAACAAATAGCCAATCTGTTTGGTGTACAAAGACCGGCTATCACAAAGCATTTGAAAAATATCTTTGAAAGTGGAGAATTAGAAGAAAATTCAGTTAGTTCCATTTTGGAACATACTGCGAGCGATGGAAAAAATTATAAGACACAGTTTTATAATTTAGATGCCATCATATCAGTCGGATATAGAGTCAACTCCCTACAAGCCACCCACTTCCGTCGCTGGGCCACCGAACGTCTGAAAGAATATCTGATCAAAGGTTTCGCCATGGACGACAAACGTCTGAAAGAAATGGGCGGCGGCGGTTACTGGTACGAACTACTCAACCGTATACGCGACATCCGTTCATCTGAAAAAGTACTCTACCGTCAGGTTCTTGACTTGTATGCCACCAGTGTAGACTATGACCCAAAGGCAGACGAATCCATCCGGTTTTTCAAAATCGTGCAGAATAAGTTACACTATGCCGCCCACGGCCACACAGCAGCAGAAGTGATCTTCGAACGAGCCGATGCAGAAAAGCCATTTATGGGACTGACCACATTTCCCGGCGAACAACCCCGGAAAGAAGATGTACTGATAGCTAAAAACTATCTCAACGAAAAGGAACTGAAGATACTGAACAATCTGGTTTCCGGATACTTCGACTTCGCAGAAATACAAGCCATCAAACGTTCGCCCATGTATATGTCGGACTATATACATCACCTGGACCTCATCTTATCGACCACCGGAGAGCAAGTTTTGCAGAACGCAGGCACGATCTCTCACGAACAAGCCAAACAAAAAGTGCTGGGCGAATACCAAAAATATCATGTCAAAACCCTGTCGCCTGTAGAAGAAGCATATTTTGACAGTATCAAGAAACTGACAGCCGAAACAAAGAAGAAGAAAAAGAAATAAAATACAATAAACAGTATCATGGCAATACAATTTGAACTCTACAAGTCTCCCAACCCCAAGGACGAAGAAGACAAGGAACTCTACCACGCACGGGTAGTCAACTTTCAGCATATCGACACCGACTATCTCGCCAAAGAAATACAACAAGCGACTTCGCTGACCGAAGGGGATGTAAAAGCCGTCCTCGAATCGCTGAGCCACTTTATGGGATCACGCCTCCGGGAAGGGGAACGTGTTCACCTCGACGGCATCGGCTACTTTCAAGTAAAGCTGAACAGTCTGGAACCGATCACCTCGCCCAAGCTGAAAGCAAACCAAATGAAACTCAAAGCAAACATCGGCTTCAAGGCGGATAAAAAACTGAGAAGTTCAGTAAGCGTCGTCAAGGTGGAACGCAGTAAACTGAAGTTACACTCAGTGCCACGCTCCAACGAAGAGATAGACAGACTGCTGACCGCGTATTTCAGTAATAACCAAATACTGACCCGCTCGGACTTTCAAGGACTTTGCAAACTTACGCTTACCACTGCCGCCCGACATATCAAACGACTGAAAGAAGAAAAGAAGTTGCAGAATATCAATACTCGTCAGAGTCCGGTTTATGTTCCGATGCCGGGGTATTATGGTAAGCCGGAAGTAGAAGATAACGTAAAATAAGGGAAAGACAGAAAAATATGGCTTCAATAAGGGTGAGAGATGCTGCATCAGAACAAGAAAAGCAATGAGAGATGCCCCCTTTTTGACGAGAAAAGGGTGAGAGATACCTGTTTCAAAAGTATCTCTCATTATTTATTCAGTTGATTATGTGAACCTTAGCACAAAAGAGTGAGACCGTGAGACTAAAAAAGTTTTTTCTTTTCTAGTGGGTGCTGAATCGAACCGTAAATCAATTATTCTTATTAATTAAATTGATGACCACTTTTACCATCATGTCTTTTTCTTCTGTCCGGCTCTCGGCAATCATAAGCGTGAGTGCCACAAGCGTATTGTTGCCTATCAGCTTCGAGCCGTCGGATTTATATAAGATACCATTCTTTTCGAGAAACCAAAGGAAAAGAAAAGCGGCAATACGCTTGTTTCCGTCACTGAACGAATGATTCTTCACGACGAGGTAGAAAAGCATGGATGCTTTCTCTTCGATACTCGGATAAAGATCTTCTCCACCAAAGGTCTGATAAATGGTATTGATAGAACTTTTGAACGATTGGTCTTTTTCATTTCCAAACAAGTCACTGCTTCCAAACTTTTCCTGTAATAAATGAATAGCGCCCATCGCTTCTTCGTAGGTGGCACGAAACTCCCGGCTGGGAGTAGTGGAGACTACTTCCAGTTGCTGGAAATCGTATTTATCAAGTGTGTCCAGACCATAAGTGTAGTCGGTGATGACACGCAACAGTCCGTTAGCCTCATCCAATGTTAGTTGCTTGTGCTCGATGACGTTGGAAAGGAGGCGAACAGTATTCTTCAAGTCTTCCAATTGCTCTATCTTTACTTGCTGGTTGATGGCATAACCTTTAATCAGGTATTCTTTCAAAACTTTGTTTGCCCAAACACGGAATTGAGTGCCGCGTTGCGACTTTACACGATAGCCGACGGAGATAATCACATCCAAATTATAAACAGCCGTCTCATATTGTTGGTCACTATAACTACCCATATGTGCAAATTTTGCACATGTGATATCACGTTCAAGTTCACCTTCCCTATAGACATTATTAATATGCCTGCCTATAACAGTACGATCCTTCTGAAACAATTCTGCCATTTGAGCCTGAGTCAGCCACACTGTTTCATCCTCCAACTTCACATCAATTGAAGTCTTCCCATCTTTTGTCTGATAAATGACAATATTTCCTCTATCGTTCATAAAATGCCTCCTTTTTTATGCATTGCGCCCGTCCATTGCCTTGGTTAGCAATGGACGGGCGTACAAATGTAATACTTTAAAAAAGAAAAAGGCGACATACCGGCCTTTTATTCGACCGGACAAACCCATAATTGACTCTTATATTAAAGCGATTGATTCAATAAAGTTATAATCGAACGTGCCGGAATCCGAACTGTTCTTCCACTCTTCACTTTCTCAACGGGTAGCAGATCTTCTCCTTCTACATCCGAAGTGCGATACACCTGCCATCGAGTTTTCTTGCCATTTATCTTATTGATTGAAAACTCTTTGTCTTCCTGCGCATAGTTAATGAGAACAACAGCGTATGAGCCGTCCGCATTTTGATAAGCAGAACACATCAGTCCTTTTTGGTCCGTATCGCCTCCGGGGATTAAATTCCCCGCTTGATCGAAAGCAGAAACCGACAGGCGGACAGCTCCCGGACGGATGAAACGACTATAATTACCCAAAGCCCACATGAGTTTGGAGTCTTCTACCCGACCATCCTTCAAGTCATCATTCGTGTATTCCCGAATCAGCCCGTCTTTATAATCACCGCCGACGGCACGCCACCACTGCCAGCTCTTCGCTCCCGCATACACGATGTCATGATGGATGATACGGGCAACGTAAAGTGCCGTCTTCATCGTACGGTCGAAGCCGTGACCGCCACCTATCTCTTCGTCATTCCCCATGATACAGGTTTCTGACTGCCAGAAGCCGACGTTGTATTTATCCAAAGCTTCACGCAGTTGGCAGCGCATGGCACGCAGTTCACTCAGAGGAGTCGTTGTCCAGTAGCTATGACCAAGCATCAGTCGGGGCACATTGGGCGTATCACCTAAATACGTATCCACACTGTCCGGGCAGAAGAAAGCCTGAATCTGATAGCCACGCTGCCAGTCCGTCTGATGGGTACGGAGCATACAGCGATAGTCCGAAGATTCGTTCACCATAATCTGCGTATCCATTTTCCGGTTCACAAACTCCCGGCTCAGCAAACGGACGGTCCGGGCTACTTCCCGATTGGTTGCCGGAGAGCCTTCCTGCTTCGGTCCTACCCAGTTCCAATGCCCGTCCGGTTCGTTGAAAGGACAGATATAGTTGAACTTTATTCCGTCGTGCTTCTCTATTCCTTCTACTACATCGGCCAGGAAACGGACATATTTCTCGTAACATTCCGGCTTCAGATTGGCGGTTCCTCCACGACCGGTATTGGTAGCCAGACCGTTCTGAGTATAATATACGGGAGGGGAATTCAGAAATGCGAGGAATTTAGTGACGCCCCGTTCTTTTGCCAGTTTCAAAAAGTTGCGTTGCCCCTGTTGCTTGTTCCAGTCGTAGGTTCCGTCGGCTTGCAGAAAACATTCGGTACGCATCCACGAAGAACCGATCTGACTGGCTTCCCCCTGCTCGGTACTACCTGCACCGACATTGAAACGCCAAAGAGACAAGCCGATTCCCTTCGGTTTTCCATTCGCATCGTTCTCTGTGCTGAAAAGCCAGTCGGCTATCTGGTTTTGTTTCTCCTGCGGCCACAAGCCAAGGATGTGCATACTCCAGGCATCGGAAGCGCCGAAGTGTTCCATTGTCTGCAGAGGTTTGTCCACTTCAATCTGATAACGCAGGTCGGGGGCGGGTTGGGAACAGCTGGTAGTTATGCTCATGCCACATATGGCAATTATGGTTATCAAGGATTTACTTTTCATCATAGTAGCAATGTCTAATTTTTATGTGATTAAATAAGAATGGGACAAAAGTACAACATGAGAATAAATTCAAAGACCACAAAATCGTCAAAAAGAGACGTTTTTAGTTCAATATCAATTAATGTATGGGACCGGAATATGTTATATAAAGAATACGACAGATGAGTGTTCCCACCTGTCGTACTTGATTAATACATTATTGGATTTATAGAAAATGTCTATCCTCCAATAATTTCTAAATTTCCAGAGAAACCATAATTGCCGTGAGAATTAGCCATAGACCAAGATATTCTTTTCTCAATATAATTAGAACAATTATCAGTAGGAAGATTCTCGCAATGAGAATCATATATACGCACTGTAATCAATAATGTTCCCATATACAATGAACCTGTACCATTCCAATACCAGCTAAAGTTTGTTATTTGTTTACCAGAGCTTATAGCTTTAACGAACTCTCTCCGCTCATAATTCTGTTCTAAGCCAGTAGGATATTGAGTTTCAACTATAAATACCATCTTACCTGCTCTATTAAGATCAGTTTCAATTTCAGCTCCATGATCTGATGCTCTTATTATTAAAGATGTCTCACGCGGCTGAAAATTATGCGTACAAACTATCCGTTCTCCTGAATACGATGATCCCGTATAGGTTAACGGGATTTCTATATAAGCACTACAAGTACTAATTATAAGGGTCAATGCCCCCCATTCTTTACCTATATAATAGCTGCCAACTTCCATTTCCGCATTCATTTCTTTTTCGTAATAACGATATGAAGTTCTTGCAATAGGTCCTAAATAACTAGAACGCAATTCAATATTAGGTCCCCAACCACAATCAGAAAAAATAGAATTCCACGCAAATTTTACTTTATTGCCACTAACACTAGCTGTAACCTTCCCTTCCGGTAACATACTAAGTCCTCTAGTTTTAACTGTAGATGTTACTTCTTGCAAACTATCCTTTTCACTGTCACTTTCACTACTACAGCTAAACAACAAAGATGCACTGCAAATAAATGCCATCATTAAAAAAATGATTGGCAGATGTTTCTCATTATTTTTTTTCATAACGTTAATTTTCAAATAAGTATTATAATAACAAACTAAAATAATGTATGGCAGGCACCATATAACTTTCCTGCCATACATTTTGAAATAAATAACTACGCTCTTTCTACGTATTTTTTCCTAAAATGCTATGGTGTATTATTCTTCACCTTCTTCCACTTGATAAGTGAATGCACCTTCCATCCGATAAGTGTTACCACCAAGATGGTATGTATAGCTAATATCGAAAACTTTACTTGAAGGATTGTACGTACAAGTACCTTCTACCAGATCAAAATCTTCCCAAGCAGTAACCGTAACATTATTATTGGCACTTACATTTAGCACAATACCATAGTTCTTAATATTTGCAACTGTTTCTGCTTGCTGTTCGTGATAGAATCTTACAGAATTTTCGTCTGTTGCTTTGAAGGTCCTGAGTGTATTACTGATAGAAGTCAATCCAGTAACATTACCGCTTTCATCAAGTTGCTGGCGTACTCCGTTAAAGATGTAATTACCAGAATAAGCATTGACCAGATTAAAAGTAACGATCAGTGCTGAATCGGTTTTATTAACCATATAGTCCGATGATGAATCAATTTTAAATGTAAGCGCATAGAGTGAATCACAATGCAGACCTTCTGTAGTAACCTCAATAGGCAGCTTTGCGTAAGCATTACCTGCTTCAAGAGTGACATTATAGGAAGGAATATTATAGAAATCAGCATCTAGCGCTTGATATTTCAAGTCAGTAGGCAGATATTTAAATTTTGTATTATACCAGTCTATGACACTGTTGTGGCTGCTCAATCCAACAGTTATATCATTATCAATCAGAAGGGATCCGCTCACTCCAACTGAAATAAATGTGTTCTGATGTTCGCTACTGTACGAGAGCGTTTTTGTCAGCAAATTGTCAGACGCTCCGATCAAATAGACAGTCTTCTCATATTGTTCCGTATCAAGCGGATTCTCATAATTACAGCTACCCAAAATAATCGATAGCAGAAAGATCGGATATAGTATTTTATTGTTCTTCATAACGAGTAATTTATTAACGATTATTTATTACAACCTTCTTACAGATTACCATCCGGGGTTTTGGACCAACTTCGGATTTTTGTCGATTGTAGTACGCGGTATAGGCAAAAAATAATGCTTATAAGAGAACGTACGGTGTGCTTTGGAGTTATTGATAACTGTTTCTGTATGAAACGACTGACGGTCCGTACTACGAGCTTTGATATTCATGCCAGTCACAGCTTCAGCATACGCATCCGGAGCATCTCCCCATCTACGCAAGTCATGATAACGTCTGCCTTCACAGAAGAATTCCACGCGTCTTTCACGCTTTATCAAATTCTTCATTGTCTCATAATCATTTGCTTCATTGGTTGTAATTCCGGGCAATCCGGCTCTATAACGGATCATATTAAAATATTTCACCATTTCATCTACATCACGACTAACAGTTACACCATTTACTTCATCCGTATAAGTACCTTCCAATTCGTTCAGAGCTTCTACATAGTTCAACAACACCTCTGCATAACGCATAATCGGAAATGTTTTTGTCTTCATGATACCTTTCAATTGATCTTCTACGTAATGAACGTACTTTTTGCAAGTAAAACCTGTATGGTTGTAATCTTCCGGATGTTCGGATGATGGCGCCGCAGTACCGTTGGCATAGTAAGTAACTGTCTGGTTTGTCTGGGTATTATCAGTTCCGGTATAAGAGAGCCCTCTCCAAAAAGAGTGGTTAAATCCTACTGAAGCATAGAAACGCATTTCCATATTCTCAAACATCTTTGCAGCTTCAGAAGAAAGCGTATAATCAGAAAATACTCTATTGCTTCCACCGATTGCTTCCCAATAATTAGTCGGATAAGGATACTCTTCACTAGAGTCGTTGATATCATGGCCATCTATCATACGGAAGGCTTTCACTGTTCCATAAGTTACATTCAAACCATTACCACCACCCAAGTAAGTAGGAGTAGCGATCCAAGCCGGTGAATCTCCTGCCCCATGTGTATAATTGCACATATAAATAAACTCCATATTGCTGTATGCTGGAATCTCACCATTGAACATGTATGCGTACGACCGAAGTGCATCTACATTTCCTGCCCCGTTAGGGAAATCTGCATCAGGCACGTTCGAAGGCAAAGCTCTCGTATCCAGTTTTCGTTCTACAATATGCAGCCCATATTTAAACGTTCCTGCTTCGGATGCGCTTATAAGTCTTTTGGCAAGAATGGCAGCCGTTCCCCATTTAGAGTTGTCTTCTGTCTGGGGCATGAAGTTAGTGCCATCCGTTCTCTTCCAATCGGCATAGAAGGTATTTCCATTATACCATGGACTAGCGGCTATTAGACGAACTCTGCCCATCAAAGCCAATGCAGCACCGGAAGTCGGCAAATTAATCTGAGAAGAAGTACGTGTAGAAGGCAAATATTCATAAGCCTGTTCAAAATTCCGGCAGATATATTCTATACAGTTTTCATAAGTGTCTCTTTCCAATGACATGCTCTCTGCACTGGCATCCACATTATAAGCTGTTTCGGGAACAATAGGCACGGGTCCGTAAGCCTCTACCAACTTATAATAAAAGTATGCTCTCAGGAAATAGCAACGCCCCATGAAATCGCGCAAATCACTCGTTGTAATATCTTCGCATTCATTGATACGTTGCAGTACGATATTTGCTTTGCGAATACCTTGGTACCAAGTAGCATAATTATTATAGAAGTTACTTAAAGGAGTTACTTCATCGAGCAAAAGGCGGATAGCTGCATGTCTGTCATCATTCCATGAAGTAAAATTCTCGTCCGAAGCACCTTGATAAGGTGACCATGCAGATGTCCACAAATCGCCTTCCTTAGGAAGAAGATTACCTGCTCCTGTTATATATTGTTCCAGATATTCACGGCGTTTAAAAACCGAATCCAGTTCAAAGACGTCATCAAAATATGAGTCTACATCGAGGTAACTTTCGCATGAAGTAAATAAACCTCCTACACAACTCATCAGCGTTATTGCTGCTATATATATTCTTTTGTAAAATTTCATAATTATAGAATTTGTTACGGTGTTACTACTTAAACTCAATTAGAAAGTCAAATTCACCTGAAGAGTAAACTTTCTCTGCAAAGGATAAACGGCACCATTTGAAGAAGCCTGTTCCGGATCCCATAGTTTTACTTTATCCCATACATGCAGGTTTTCTCCTACAAGGCTGATAGTAGCCGCTTCTAAACTAAGTTTATTTTTCAACCAAGCGTTAGTCAATCTGTAAGACAATTCCACATTTTTCAGACGCAGGTAACGACCATCGGCAAGCCAAAACGTTGAGTTACGGTTATTATTTTTATTTTCTCCGTAAGTCAGACGCGGAAAACGGGCATTAGGGTTTTCCGTGCTGGCATCACCCGAATATTCTCTCGGAGTCCAGCGATTATTCTGGTCGGCAACAATGTTGAGTACGTTTCCTCTTGATTCCCATGCAAACGGATAATATCCGGTTCCACCATAGAAGTACTGAACTTTCCCCACACCTTCGAAAAAGATACTAGCAGTGAATTTTTTATATCTCAGTTCTGCTGCAAAACCATATTGGAGAGTCGGAGTATTTGAATAAGATAAAGGTACTTCGTCATCAGCGTCAATCCGACCATCACCATTGATGTCTTTATACTTAATATCACCCGGACGCACATCAGAAGAAAAGGTCTGAACAGGACTGGCTTCAATGTCCTCCTGATCTTTAAACAGTCCTAATGAAATCAAACCACGCTGTACACCGTATGGTACTCCAACATAAGATTGATAAGGATATACTACTCCTGATTGCTCCCAATATGTCACTTCATTACGGGCAAACGTCCAATTGCCACGCATTGTCATTCCAAAGTCCTTGTTAAAGTCATGATTAAATGTAATATTACCATCGAATCCCCATGCTTTCATTCCACCGATATTGGTATACGGATTGGTCACAAATCCTGCTTCTTCGGGAATATTAGCACGTTGCTGGAAAATTCCTTTATTGACATCTTTGAAGATATCCGCAGTCAATTCTACTTTATTATTAAACATTTTCAGGTCAATACCAAGGTCCCATTTAGTTGTCTCTTCCCAATTCAGGTTATCGGCTCCCATTCTGTTTTCACCAATGGTACTACCTGTCCATGTCACACTACTATTGCCGGTAGACACTGTAGATAAGTAAGGGAAACGGATTCCTGAGATACGATCGTTACCTACTTTACCAACTGAAGCCCTAATCTTAAAAAAGTCTATAAAAGGAAGTTTCTCCTGCACCTTTTCATATTGTGTGGGAACCCATCCCAATGCTACTGCCGGGAACCATCCATAACGATTTCCTTTTTGAAACTGCTCTGAACCGGTATATCCCACATTGAACTCAAACATATATGTATCCTTGTATGAATAAGTGGCACGAGCAGAGACCGCCTGATAACGCTTTGGAATAGCACGAATTCTTTCATCCAATGTCTTATCATCATCAGCATTATCCAATTTAGAATCTTTGCTCTCCTGACGATACGCATTGATCAATCCGCTTACACGGTGCACTTCATTGAAGATTCTTTCATAATTAATATTGCCTTCAAAATAATATTGTCTATAGATACGCTTATAATCACTAAAGGTAAGATCTGATGCGCTTACCGTACGTTTGGTGAGTAAATCGCCATTGGTTTTTCTTCCAGTTGCATAATATAAGTCAGGTTTCTTCGTACGATATTGATCATAATATCCAGTATAATTGAACGAGAACAATCCATTGATTGACAACCCCGGTGTAATAAAATCTAGCTCTTGAGTCAGACGAGCATTCATACGAGTGGCCTGAGTCTCACTAATTTTATAACCTGTATAATTCAATTGTACATAAGGAGAAACTTCATCTGCATTAGATCCATAAGCCGGAAGCGTACCATTGGAATATCTAATCGGAACAATCGTTGCCGGAAGATTTGCCTGAGCCGACCAAAGAGCGTTATTGTCGTCACCATATCCGGGAGAGTTACGTTTAGTTATGATAGTCTCCATGTTCAACGACAAAAGAGTCGTTTTAGTCATGTTAGCATCCACATTAGCTCTAAAGTTGTATTTATGATAATCCACATTCGTCTTATGGTCGCTTGCCGCTTTATCTTGTTTAAACACAGCTCCTTGATTCATGATACCCATACTTACATAATAACGGGCATTCGTACCACCACCGGAAAGGCTTAGGTGATGTTGGTTGTTGATCACATAATCTTTCAAAATAACATCTCTCCAGTTCACATTCGGGTAAAGGTCAGGGTCCAATCCTGAACGGAATACGTCTATTTCTGTATTTGTATATACAGGAGAATTACCGCGTACCCCCCGAGCTTCATTTGCAAGGAGCGCATAATCTACAGCATCCACATATTCCGGCATTCTAGGTGAATAAGAATAAGTAGCATTCGTCTTGAAGTTAACAGTCAACTTACCGGCTTTACCTCTCTTGGTAGTAACAATAACTACCCCATTGGCACCACGTACGCCATATACGGCGGTTGCCGAAGCATCTTTCAAGATAGAAAAGCTTTCAATATCGGCTGGATCAAGAGTATTCAAATCACCTTCTACACCATCAATCAGTATCAAAGCCGAGGCACTTGCACCAAAAGTACTTATACCACGTACCCAAAATTCAGAGAAGTCATTGCCCGGCTCACCGCTACGGGTTACTCCGATAATACCCGGAACACGCCCTTGCAACATATTTGAAACAGAAGTGGCAGGGACCTGCAATTGTGCAGGATCTACAGAAGTAATAGCACCTACAACGGATACTTTACGTTGCGAACCACGACCTACTACCACGACTTCATCCAAGCTACTGATACTTTGTTTTAATACAATGGTTTCACGTTCTTTAGACTCCGTCACTTTGACTTCTTTACTCTCAAAACCTACGAAAGAGAAAACAACAGTAGATTTAGGCGGCACATTAGTCAAACGGAACTTTCCGTCCAAGTCGGTAATGACTCCCATGGATGTTCCCTTTACTGCAACTGTAACTCCGATAAGTTCGTATCCATCTTCACCTATCACCGTACCTGAATAGTTAAATCCTCCCTGCGCATACACCATCGTGGAGAATATTCCGCATAATACAAAAAATAGACTTAATATTTTTTTCATGATAAATTCTAATTAATGATTATTCAATTGAGTACTTCCTCAAAGCCGGATCTTCATTATTACCATCCCTACGTCCGCCTTGAACGATCCAGAACCCGCCGTTTCCATCGTAGCAGATATCTTGAGGTACACTGAATAAAGCAACTTCAGGAGAACCATCGTCATTACCTGCCACATCAGCTGTACCCAAAATAGTAGTGACATATCTTGTAACAATATTAATTTGGCGAATCACATGATTTGCCTGACAAACATAAATATTGCCTTCTTCATCAATTGTCAATCCACGCAAGTATTGGAAAGTAGCCTCATCTAAGTAACCGTCACTAGTTCCTGTATTATTTTGATTAATCTGTTCATAATGATGTGCGCCTGTAGTATCCCATGTCACTTTCAATATTTTATTTTTATCGGTAGTCACATACATGCAATCTTCGTATGCACTATACGCAATATAAGCAAAAGGACCACCGGAGAAATCATTGTTTTTATTCCATAATATTTCGTTATTTGTGGGATTGTCCACCTCGATTCGTCCTAACGTACCATTAGCTGCCACATAATATAACCAGTCTTCAGTGCCATTCAATGCAACTGCCCACACATCAGTACCCGCACTGATATCTGCCAAACGTGAAGGCACCCATGCTTGTGACTTATTATAAACATATACGGTATTAGCACCGTTAATGTTAGCACCATAAGCTCTTGAGCCGTCTTTAGTAGCACTCACTTTACCTACTACTGCCCCATTCTGGATAGTAATCACTGCATCTTCATCCACAGATACATAACGAACACCGCTACCATCCCATGCCTGTCCTAAAATACAAGACTGTTCATCAAGACAAGCCACTCCAAACAGATGCCCAAGTGTAGCTTCTGCCAATGTTCCGTCTTTACCGGCACCATCTTTTTTGAAATCTCCGGTAATAGTTGACACATTCTCCGAAACAGCGTACTTAAACGTACCCTCTGCTGCTACGGTTTTGTCATTCACCTTTACACTAATGGTATTATAACCTTCAGCCTGACGAGGTGCAATACAATAAATAGTCTGATTGTTTACTCCGATAATGGCAGCTTTATTTTCTCTACCCGTATTATCCGTAAATAACACTGACACAGCAGATTTGTCTGTACCAAAATTATTACCTTGAATAATTACCTTTTCTGCTACTCTACCCGTATCAGGAGAAAAATAACTGATAGTGACAGGCTGGTTCGGATCATACGAACCTGACGATTCTTTGTTGTCATTGCAGCACATTAGCATCAATGACAGAAATCCTAACAAAGGAAAAAAGAGTCTTTTCATAATGTTTCTCTTTTACATATTAAATTATTGGTTTACTATAAAATCATCATACAACACTACAGTGCTTATGAGTGCGAGAGGATTACGGTATGTGCCTCCGGAAAAAAGATATGTCCCAGGGAATACCTTTAGTTTTTCATTTAAAAAATTAGTTTTCATTTTCATAATATTAGTTTATTTCGTTGTTATCTACAGCAAAGATACGAATGAGTGTAGATTTTACATTATAAAAATCATTCAAAAAACGTAGAGAATCATTCATAAACGATTTACACACGTTGGCTGCAAGAAACACAACTCCTTTCTTCCTCTTTAGCAGGACTTTATATGAATATGAATAATATAGATCGAGTTTAATAATCTATAGAGTAGATATTCAATGATGACGGACTACCTTTATACAATGTCTCTACATTTATTATTAACGGCGCCGAATTATCGGAATTATAGCATCGAATGACTGCTTCACCCTTTTCATTCGTTTTCACATTCGGATTCCAGTATAGTGTGCGGCGAGAATCTTCCGTATAGAGAGGAGCGCCATTAGGATAAGCTGGTGAATAAAATTCCAGGGGCTCATTATATCCTTGTATATAGGTATGACGAATCCCGCGCCGGGCTTTATAAGTTTTGTTCGGGTCCCAGTCATCAATCGTAGTGATGGAGCAAACTACTACTGACGATTTCTGCAACGGACTTTTCTTCATAGTCTTTCTATCTTTCTCACCCCAAAGTGCATCTGGTCCGGAATCCGCACCTATAGCATCCTGCAAAGGCAAATCACTCAAATCTCCATCCTGCCAGCGACCACTCCAAAAATTATTTGCTGTAAATTTCGTCACTCTATTACTCTGCTTGTTCATCACAAAAACAGATTCCCCTCCTGCCTGATCATAATAAAGCATGATAGATTTAATAGCATCCACATCTTTGTCCAACACATAATCCGTTTTACCATAAGATAAAACCCCGCCGTTGACTATAAATAAAACTCTTGAGTTATTATAGTGCAGGCTCAATGAATCACTCAATCTGAAATTAGGATTTAATTCCTTCAACAGCATAGGCAGATTGTACACCGCTTCTCCTTTATCACGCATTTTATCTACCACCTGCGTTATATTATAATAACCCAGAATCTCTTTTTCAAAGCGTTCAGTTTGCTTCAATAACAAGTTCAGGCGCTTGGCGTTCACCACCACTTCATCCAGCAAATGATGATCCGGTCCGAATACAGAATCTTTATAAGCAATATCCAAGGTGTCCAACAACTGTTTCAAATCACCCGTCTCTTTCCATTCCGGATTCAGCTCATAATAATCAAGCTTCCGTAAGGAAGGCTCAAAATTACGGAACAACTTCACGACTGCCTGCTTGTTCCACTTCTTTCCCTCGTTCCGTGTCTGTATGAGAGCATCCATAGAACCGCTAAAACCATCTACCGGCGCACTAAAATACCCCAATGAATCCGTTTTTGTCATACCTGCAATAGAGACCGAATCCCTGCGCGCAAGAATACTCACCCCGACATTCCGTAACGCCTTACCGAAATAAGATTCGACCTGTCCATACAGGGTCAGCGAGGTCTCCGGAAGATACCGAGGCAAGAAAGGACGTTTACCTATCAGTCGGGAAAGGTCATACTTCCGCCAGCCACGTACCAATAGGAGGACATCCAACATTTTGAAACGTTCAGCAGACTGGTTCTCAAAATAAAAACCGGGTTGATGAATATAGCCTTTCAGATCGGAGACAAGCAACAAATCCGTATAAATGGAATGATCATATTCCCGAAAATCAGACTCCACACCGTTGCGGATAGATACAGAAAGATTGGCCTGTACCGGACGATTCAGATGATCTCTCACTTTAATCCGGCAAGTCACCGGCTCAAAAGGACGATACAGGGCGTGATCCGTTTTACAGGCAAGGAACATGGAAGAACGCGGCATCACATAACAAAAACGCTCGCATAACGTTTCCCCTTTCAGATTGACCAGAGATATCTGTTGCACTCCGGGCGGTAGTTCTTTAGTCGAAATCCGGAATTGGCAGTTCAATTCATCTTCAAAGTCCAGTGTCATACATTTGTAAGGTCGCCCCTGAGAAGATACAAAAACAGCCAGTGTGTCTTTCATTGCCTGTGAACTGCGGGCTACAGTGATATCCAACATTTCCCGCCGGTTATCGATTCGGAGTACATATCCTTGTGGAAGAGCTTCCGGAAGGTCAAACTGATAAGTGGAGCCTTCATAATCAATTTTTGCCACACCCGCCTTTTCTTCGGGCTTATACTCAAAGTAACCCATCCCGTCATGCAATGAACGGATATGCGCCAGTTCTTCACCACTCGGCAAAACCACTGTTCCCTCTACATCAGCAGCTCCTTTGTCACGGCTGGTGGCTTCAAAAGCTACAATCGAAGATATGCCTTTCACCAATTGTCCACCCTCCGGAAAAAAGCGGACTGTAAACTTCTTCTCTTTATCCTTCGGCCGCTGTTTCATCGAAGCGTCCATACGATAGGTAGCTATACTCCGAGGAGTCTCTTTATCGCTCAGCCGTTTCCGATAGACGGGTAATACACGGGAAAAACAGGAAGGGTTATCAAAAGCAAGCATCCACTTTGTATAGGCACGCATTTCATAATAACCGGTAAAGAAGGTATTGTTCAAAATGATTTGTCCCGTTCCCTCCCCATCCGTAAGCTGAATAATTTGCCGCTCTACGACATTTCCCAACTGGTCCAGTAATTCTACATACAAAGGTTTGCTGATCGTCGTCGGTAAGTTTTGTTCAGCCGTCACTACATACGCTTTGAACCAAATCGTATCACCAAGGTAATAACTTGCATTATCCAAATGAAGACTCACTTTCTCGCGAGGGTACGAATCTGCGAAGTTCTGTGCATAACGGAAATATCGGGAAAAGATTGTATCGGATGACTGCGCATAAACGTTCGCTGTACACAAGATGAACAGAGTGGTAATAAAAAATGCCTTCCAGCTTTTATCATGTTCGTGTAAAGAATCAGATTCCATTTTCTGAAAGTATTAGATTCGGTTATTTGATTGATTGCAAAATTACAGTTGTTTTATTTTATTCGCTGTAAAAATCATGCAGAAAGGGTAGAAAATCATGCAATGAATCATTTGTCTATACTAAATACAAGATTTATTTGTACTTTTGAGAGTGAATATCAAGGAATACATAATATCTGAAACGATGAAAACATACATTGCGGCTTTCTTCCTCCTGCTATCCGCCACATTTGTGGCAGCCCACCCTTACCTCATCCAAAGATTGGGAATAGAACAAGGCTTATCCAACAATTATGTATTGAGTATCACGCAGGACAAGCAGGGATTTCTGTGGTTCGCCACCGAAGAAGGGCTGAATAAGTTTGACGGAACCCGCTTTATCACCTACTATAAAGAGGAGCAATCTTCTTCTGTCCAAAGTATTACCGGCAACGAACTCAATGAAGTGTACGCCGATCCCGTGCAGCCTGTTATCTGGATAGCCACCCAGCGGGCAGGACTCAACGCTTATAATTACGAGACACAAAGTTTCAGCGTCTACCAATATAATCCGGAAGACCCGCAAAGTCTGATTACGAACGATGTCACTCACATTACCTCATCCGTACAAGCCGGCAAAGGGTTATGGGTATGTACTTATTACAGAGGTATAGAGTATCTGGACATCGCTACCGGGAAATTCACTCATTATAACAAAAGCACAGTACCCGCCCTTCCCTCTGAGCAGACCTGGACAGCCACGGAGGCTGAGGATGGCAAACTATACATCGGACACGTAGAAGGCGGGTTGAGCATCCTCTCCCTAAATGACAAATCCGTGAAGCACTTCGTCCATGATCCTCAAAACCCGAACAGCCTTCCGGGGAACGATGTGCGTTGTATCTATAAAGATACCAACGGAAATATATGGATCGGAACCAGCAAAGGACTAGCCCTGTTCAATGCCAATACAGAAACATTTACCAACTTTCATAACAACCCGGGGAATATTCACGGAGCATTGTCAAGCTATATCTTCTCCATCAAACAACTCAAAGACAACAAACTCTGGATTGCAACAGAACTGAACGGAATCATGATACTGGACTTACAGCAAAATCAGTTTCTGCTGCCCGAACAAATACGCTTTGAGTTTATCCGCGAAGGGGACAATAACTACAGTTTGTCCAACGCCAGCGCACGGTATATCTTTCAAGACTCTTTTAATAATATCTGGATAGGTACCTGGGGAGGAGGAATCAATTTTATCAGCAATGCTCCTCCCGCATTCCATACATGGAGCTATTCACCCACCCAAATGAATGAAAGTTCGCTGAGCAACAAAGTCGTTAGCAGCGTCTGCGATGACGGACAAGGAAAATTGTGGATAGGAACTGACGGAGGAGGTATTAACGTATTCGAAAACGGAAAACGGGTGGCCATTTACAATAAAGAAAACAGAGAACTCCTGTCCAACTCAGTGCTTTGTTCGCTGAAAGACTCGGAAGACAACCTATGGTTCGGCACCTATCTGGGCAACATCAGCTATTACAATACAAGACTGAAGAAGTTTCAGATCATCGAACTGGAAAAGAATCAGCTTCTCGACGTACGCGTCTTCTATGAAGACAAGAATAAAAAGATATGGATAGGAACTCACGCAGGGGTGTTCGTTGTAGACCTTGCCAGCAAGAAGGTGATTCATCATTATGACACCTCCAACAGCCAGTTGCTGGAAAACTTTGTACGCAGCATTGCCCAAGACAGTGAAGGACGTTTCTGGATAGGAACTTTCGGAGGAGGAGTCGGGATATATACGCCGGATATGCAACTGGTCAGGAAGTTCAACCAATACGAAGGTTTTTGTTCCAATACGATTAATCAGATATACCGGAGCAGCAAAGGTCAGATGTGGCTTGCCACTGGTGAGGGGCTGGTATGTTTTCCTTCGGCCCGCAATTTTGACTATCAGGTTTTTCAAAGAAAAGAAGGACTGCCCAATACACACATAAGAGCTATCAGTGAAGATAAGAACGGCAACATCTGGGCAAGTACCAATACCGGCATCAGTTGCTATATCACCTCTAAAAAATGTTTCTATACCTACGATCACTCCAACAACATCCCACAAGGAAGTTTCATCAGCGGATGCGTTACCAAAGATCATAACGGGCTCATCTATTTCGGCTCTATCAACGGATTGTGTTTCTTCAACCCCGATATTGCCATAAACAGTCCGCAGATTCCTCCTGTGGTTATCACTAAAGTGAGAATTCCCGGACGACTCACAAGTCGGGAGAAGAACGAAACCGCTATTCCCATTTCCGAAGGAGAGATAGAATTGACTCATGAACAAAATAGTTTTAATCTTACTTTCAACGTACAGGACTATTCACTGGCTAACCAAGTGGAATATGCCTATATGCTGAAAGGACTTGAAAACTCATGGTATACGATCAACGAGCAAAACAGCGTCACCTTCCGTAATATTCCTCCCGGCAAGTATGAGTTTCTGGTAAAAGCCCGCCTGCACAATCAGGACTGGTCGGAGGACATGACCTCTCTCAGGATACATATCAACCCTCCTCTCTGGCTGACCTGGTGGGCAAAACTTATTTATATTCTGATCACTATCAGCATTATTTATACTATTATCCATGCCTATAAGAAGAAAATAGACCTCGAAAGTCTCTATACCCTGGAAAAGAAAAACCACGAACAAGAACAAGAATTGAATCAGGAACGTTTGCGATTCTATACTAACATCACTCATGAGCTGCGCACACCACTGACCCTGATCCTCGGTCCGCTGGAAGATATGCAGAAAGACACGTCACTGCCGACCAGACAGGCGCAGAAACTTTCTGTCATCCACCAGAGTGCCCTCCGGCTGCTCAACCTGATCAATCAGATTCTTGAGTTCCGGAAAACGGAAACGCAGAACAAAAAGCTATGTGTTTGCAAAAGCAACATCGCGCCCCTCGTTCATGAAATCGGACTCAAATACAAAGAACTCAATCAAAAGAAAGCGATCGACTTTCAGATTCAAATAGAAAAAGAAGAGATGCTTCTGTTCTTTGACAAAGAAATCATTACCATTATCCTCGATAATCTGATTTCCAATGCCATCAAATATACGGAACAGGGAAAAATAACCTTGAGCTTGTATCCCACCACACGAAACGGGGTCACTTATACGGAGATTAAAGTCAGTGATACGGGATACGGAATCTCTGCGGAAGCCTTGCCTCATGTTTTCGACCGTTACTATCAGGAAAGCGGCAAGCATCAGGCATCCGGCACAGGTATCGGACTGGCTTTAGTCCGAAATCTTGTAGAACTGCACGAAGGCGAAATCCGGGTGGAAAGCATACAGAACGAAGGAAGTACTTTCTATATCAGCTTATTAACAGACAATATCTACCCCAACGCTTTGCATGGAGACTCTACGAAGCAAACAGAGGAGGAAATGATATCAGAAGCTGTTCCGGAAGATTCTCAAAATACGGAACCGGAAACGAGCAAGCCTATCCTGCTGATTGTAGAAGACAATGAAGATATACAGAAATACATCGCCGAATCTTTCTCTGACTCTTTCGAAGTAATCACAGGCAGCAACGGTGAGGAAGGGAAACAGCAGGCTCTCAACCGTATTCCCGATATTATAGTAAGCGATATCATGATGCCGGTAATGGATGGCATCACGCTATGCCGTCAACTAAAAGAGGATGTGCGTACCAGCCACATCCCTGTCATCCTGCTAACGGCCAAAGATTCATTGCAGGATAAAGAAGAAGGATACGAAGTGGGAGCGGATTCTTATCTGACCAAGCCTTTCAGTGCTTCACTGCTGCGAAGCCGCATCAACAATCTGCTTGATTCGAGAAAGAAACTGATTGCTCAATTCCAGCAGACCGGAACGAGTCATAACCCCAATTCTCATTTGGATGAAAAGCGTTCCATAATCACCGAGGCGCTCAGCAAACTGGATAACGAATTCATTGAGAAAATCACGCAATTGGTTGAGGACAACCTTTCTTCGGAGAAGATCGACATCACTTATCTGTCCGACAAGATGTGTATGAGCGGTTCTACGCTCTACCGGAAAATGAAAGCACTGACCGGACTTTCTACGAACGAGTACATCCGGAAAGTAAAAATGCAGAATGCGGAACGGTTACTCCTCGAAGGAAAATATAATATCTCGGAAATAGCCTATAAAATAGGAATGAACAGTACAGGCTACTTCCGTCAATGTTTTAAGGATGAGTTTGGTGTCTCTCCTTCAGATTATCTGAAGCAGTTCACCTCCCCAACTCCTCCACCATCGTCTTAAACAGCGATCTGCTGTCATTCAGCGGCATATCCGTAGCCAAGTCCCAGCTCATCATTCCTTTGAGCTGCTGGTCCATCGCATAACGTGTCTTGGCACGGATATTATTTTGCCCGTCAAAGACATACACGTCTCCTTTATAGGTTACTTCGTTTTGTGCCGGCCCCGTAATCAGCCCGTCCTGCACAAAACTGAAGTAAGCCTCAGTCTTCTTTGAGCCATCTTTTGTCACGCCATAGAAAGGAACGCCTGCCACCAGCTTTTCCTTTGGAATGCCATAAGCCAACGCCATCTGTATATCCGAACAGTATTTCTCCATCGGGAAGCGAACCGGCGAAGGACCGTAACACTGATAAGAAATGAAATCGACCGCAGCAATCGCCTCTTTACTAATCTTATAACACACAGGATGCAGGGATACGCTGAACACATATTTATCTCCCAATACCTCTCTCATTTTCAGAATAGCCAGACTGTAATCTTCATACTCTTTTTCAGTCTCCGCCCATTCAAAATCCAGATCGATGCCATCGAGCTTATTCTTTTCCAGTATCTTCTTTATGTTTTTGGCAAATGCAACACGGGCCGCCTCATCTGCAACCATCGCTTTCCACTCGCCACTGGCAGCGCCCAGACGAAGTTTTGTCTTTGTTCCTTTCACATCCGCACGGACAGACTTTATCAATTCCTCCCAGCTAGTCACTCCTTTCCCATTCTCAAAAATACGGGGATTTTCAAACGAAAGCGACCCGTCTTTATTGGGACGGACGTTCAGAAAAATCAGATCATCACTCGCCCTTAAACTTTCCGCAGAAATACGTCCGCGATTGTAGAAATTACCCCGCACATACGAGCTGATGAAGCAGTTTTGTTGTGCATACAACGATAATCCGACAAACAAGAGAAGGAAAAATACAATTTTTCTTGGTAGTAGCATAATAATTGATAATTAATGGGTTTTGATCGCAAAAGTAGGTACAGGCAAAGAAAACAAATGTTCAAAAATCACTATAATACTTCCAAAAATCAACATAAAGTGCGCTATATGAAAAGAAAAAAGAGAATAGTGTCAAAAAAAGAGCTAGGAAAAGTAAAATAAAGTATGTTTCTTTGCAGTTCAAACCATAATCTTTTGCTGTTATAACAAGAAAGGGGGCTTATGAGCAAAAATCAACGTATAGAAAACGAACAGCAGATACTAAGATTAGTATCGGAAGGCGATTCGCAGGCTTTTCGTACGTTGTATATGCATTATTATGACCGGCTATTCAACTTTGCCATGCTATTCCTCCATTCGGAAGCAGCATCGGAAGATGTGATAGGAGATGTTTTCTTTGTTATATGGAAAGAGAAAAGTATGCTGACTTCCATTCCCAATTTTCACCCGTACATCTATCAGGCAGTACGCAACGGATGCCTCAACGTACTGAAAAGCGGATATATCTCTAAGAGAGACGATATCCCCGACACCGAATTGCAGATAAACATATCCAATGAGACTCCTTTGGACGAACTTTCTTACAAGGAACTACATCATGCCGTGAAACAGGCCATCATCTCATTGCCGGAACGATGCCGTATCATCTTTAAAATGGCCAAAGAAGAGGAAATGAATCATCGGGAGATTGCAGAAACACTGAATGTGAAGTTATGTACCGTAGAACGGCAACTTTTACTCGCCAAAGCCAAAATAAAAGAAGCGATTAAGCCATTTCTGGAAAAACTTTAAAAAAAAATGCATTTTCCTTTTAGTAGTTTTGCACCTTGAGTTTTCTATATAGTATAAAGCTTTAGAAAACAGAAAAAAGATGCGCACTGAAAAAGAAGAAACAATGAAAATGGATGAGTTGATCAATAGTATCGAACTGCGGTCACCAAATCCAGGCAAAGAACACTCGGCAGAAAAGTCTTTCTCCCGACTGATGGCACGAATTCAAACCGACAACAACTCCACTGACATTTTCCGCCGACGCGCCCGTCAATACCGGGTATGGCTCGCTGCTGCCACAGTAGCCCTGCTGATTGCGATGAGCGGATGGCTATACATGATGCTGGATACAGATCCTTCGTTCATTATAAAAAGTAACAACAGTGGAATTGTACAGAATGTGCCACTGCCCGATGGAACAGTTATTCAGCTGAATAATCACTCCAAGCTTATCTACCCCGAACGTTTTGCGGGAGATTCGAGGGAAGTGTTTCTGGAAGGGGAAGCCTACTTTGATGTAAAGCATGATAAGAAGCATCCATTCATTGTACGTGCCGGAGAATTGAAGATCAGAGTATTGGGAACAAAGTTCACGGTCAATGCCAGTTCACAGTCTCCACAGATTACAGCAACATTGCTGGAAGGTTCTATCGAGGTCAGCAACGAAAAGAGGCAGATGTTGATGAAACCCAGCCAGCAGCTAAGATATGATGTCAACAGCGGTAATATGCTGCTCACAGAACTGAGCAATGCCAGTCGTGAGATACGATGGATACAGAATGTATGGGTATTATCGGAAACGCCATTGCTCGATATCTGCCAGCGTCTGGAACATCTGTTTAACGTCAAAATCATTATCATGAATGACGAATTGATTGGAAAATCCTTCACCGGAGAGTTTTATACGAATGAGTCGCTTGAGTCGATCTTAAAAACAATGCAGACCAGTACTCCATTCAAGTATGAGCGGAAAGGAAAAAATATAATACTAAAATAAACAGAATTGTAAAACTTAAAAAACAAATAGCCTATGACGTAATACTGTAAAAGACACAGAAAAAGCGAGAAAATAGTACCAGTATCTTCTCGCTTCCAAGACTTTGCAAAATCATGGCGGTATTATATCGCCACAATCCTTAATTTCTAATTTATAAAAGTATGACAAACTTAAGAAAGTACCAAATTTCTTATCAAAAATGTTGCCACACTTCCATGAAAGAGCTTAAAAAAAGCTTCTGTATGGCAATATTACTTTTAATGATCCCCTGTTTTGCCTTCGCGCAGACTACAAAGCGAGACATCAAGCTAGATTTCACAAATACTTCCATAACCAAGATTATCGAGAGTATTGAAAAACAAAGCGGATATTCTTTCTTTTACAACAACGATATCAACACCAGTCAGAAGACGTCAATAAAGATGACTTCCAGTGACATCAATCAAATCGTAGGTACGCTGTTGAAAAACACATCCATTGACTATCGGATTGCCGATAAACGCATTGTGTTGTTTTTAAAGAAAACAGCCGATGAACAGAAAAAGGCCTATACCGTCACCGGAGTAATAAATGATGCATCCGGTCCGGTGATCGGTGCCTCTATCGCAACCAAAAGCGGACAGGGAACGATTACTTCCATCGATGGTGATTTCCGTTTGAGTAATGTACATATCGGTGATGTGCTGACTATATCTTATGTCGGTTACCAGACACAAAATATCGTATTCAACGGTCAGGCAAAGCTGAACATCACATTGAACGAAGCAGCTACCGAACTGGATCAGGTAGTAGTCACTGCCTTGGGTATCAAACGTTCGGAAAAGGCGTTGAGCTACAATGTGCAGCAATTAAGTTCCGATGATATCACTACCGTGAAAGACCCGAACTTCATGAACTCACTGAACGGTAAGGTAGCAGGTGTGACCATCAACTCTTCCGCCTCAGGTGCAGGAGCGGCGACCCGTGTGGTAATGCGTGGTGTGAAGTCAATCACCAAATCGAACAATGCACTTTATGTGATCGACGGTATTCCTATGTTCAACGTTGTGAACGAAGGAGGCGATGCCGGTATCACCGCCGACCAGCCCGGTAGTGACGCCGTGGCGGATATCAATCCGGAAGATATCGAATCGATCAATATGCTGACAGGTCCCGCCGCAGCCGCACTTTACGGTAATGCCGCCGCTTCGGGTGTGGTACTGATCAACACGAAAAGAGGTACTCAGGACAAGACAAGTTTCAGTGTTTCGAGCAGCACGACTTTCTCCAATCCTACCATGTTGCCCAAAATGCAAAGCAAATACGGCAACAGAGACAATGAGTTCGCAAGCTGGGGAGACATCGTAAACAGTAACTATGACCCAGCCAAGTTTTTCCGTACCGGAGTCAACACGATTAACTCTGTTTCAATGTCAACCGGTACGTCCAAGAACCAGACATACGTATCCGTATCGGCAACCAATTCGACAGGTATCCTGCCCAATAATAAGTATGACCGATATAATGTCTCCGGACGCAATACCGCAAATTTCCTGAACGACAAACTAGTACTGGACTTCGGTGCCAACCTGATTTTTCAGAACGACAGGAACATGACGGCTCAGGGACGTTATTTCAACCCGATACCTGCCTTGTACCTGTTCCCACGCAGCGGTAACTTTGACGCTATCCGTATGTATGAAACGTATAATACCGGTCTGGGTATCTACAAGCAATACTGGCCTTATGACACACAGAGCATGGAATTGCAGAACCCGTACTGGACCGCTCACCGCATGGTACGCGAGAATACCAAAAAGCGTTTCATGACGAATGCTTCTTTAAAGTGGAACATCGTGGACGGCATCGACATCACCGGACGTCTGAAATATGACAAAACTGATATGCGCTCTACCGACAAACGGTACGCATCCACTATCGAGCAGTTTGCCAGCGAATATGGAGGTTACTATGACATTCGCAAAGCATACAGCAGTTTCTACGGTGACATTATGCTGAATATCAATAAGACGTTCAATGACAATATGTGGTCGTTCAACGCCAATATCGGTACTTCCATCAATGACCAGCGTGAAGAACAGATCGGTCACGGAGGTAATCTGAGCGGTATCTACAATTTCTTTGCGGTACACAATATAGACACATCCGCCAAATACAGAAGAATACAGTCCGGATATATCCAGCAGTCGCAGGGTGTCTTCGTGAATGCCGAAGTAGGCTATAAGAGCATGCTTTATCTGACGGCGACCGGCCGTAATGACTGGGAATCGCAGCTTGCTTTCTCAGAGGCTTCGTCCTTCTTCTATCCGTCCGTAGGTATGTCCGCCGTTGTTTCGAGCATGGCGAAACTGCCGGAATGGATTTCTTTTCTGAAAGTACGCGGTTCGTATACGGAAGTAGGTAGCTCCTTCGAGCGTTTCATCACCCGTCCGTCTTACCAGTTCAATACTGCTTCCGGCAGCTGGAACTCAACAACGATTTATCCGGCACGCAACCTGAAACCGGAAAAGACCCGTTCGTGGGAATTGGGTATCAACTCCAAATGGCTGAACAACCGGCTTTCATTCGACCTGACCTACTACCGGTCGAACACGATCAACCAGACGTTTACGGCAGACCTTTCCATCTCATCCGGATATTCCAAAGCGTATATCCAGAGTGGAAGCATCCGCAATGAAGGTATCGAGCTGGCTTTGGGATACAGTGACAAATGGGGCGCTTTCTCCTGGGACAGCAACCTTACATTCTCCTGCAATAACAACAAGATCATGAAACTGACAGAAGGAGCCACCAACCCGATGACCGGCGAACCTATCAATAAGGATAATTACGATATGGGCCAGCTGGGTAATCTCGACGCACGTGTGAAGCTGTACAAAGGCGGTTCTATCGGTGATGTATATGCCACACACCGTATCAAGAGAGATGGCAACGGACATATCTTCGTTTCACAGGACGGAGACATCGAAATTGAATCTGTCGACGAATTCAAGCTGGGCTCTATCCTGCCGAAAGCAAATATGGGCTGGAGCAACAACTTCTCATACAAGGGCATCAATCTGGGAGTCACACTGACCGCCCGTTTCGGAGGTATCGCTCTGTCCGGTACTCAAAGCGTACTCGACCAGTACGGAGTTTCGCAGAAAACTGCCGACTATCGTGACGCAGGAGGCATCGCTGCCAACTATGGATATATCGATACGGAAAAATACTTCGATACCGTCAAAGGTTATGCCGCTTATTATACTTACAGTGCTACCAATATACGTCTGGCAGAACTGAACCTGAGCTATACACTGCCGAAAGAATGGTTCCGTGACAAGCTGAGAATGACAGTCGGACTGGTAGGAAAGAACCTGTGGATGATCTACTGCAAAGCTCCTTTCGACCCGGAAGCTACCGCCTCCACCCAGTCGAACTATTACCAGAGCTATGACTACTTTATGCAGCCTACTACCCGCAATATCGGCTTTAGCGTAAAACTTAACTTCTAAAAACAACATTGAATTATGAAGAAAGTAACCCAATCTATATGCTTTGCATTATTAGCACTTCTTTTGTGCAACTGTACAGCAAAGTTCGAAGAATTTAATTCAAATCCGTACGAACCGACGGAGCTGAATCCCCGTCTGTTATTCTCGCAATTAATCACATGTATGTCATCCACTGAGGAGAATCCGGCACAGCGTAACATTACGTTCTGGGCAGGTCCTTTCGGCGGCATGCTGACTCCCTCCAGCAGCTGGAGCCGTTCACAGCACTTCTATACTTATAATGTAGACGACAGCTGGAACAAATGGTCTGTCAACTGGTACTTCGAAAAGTTCTACCCGAACTATTTCTCCATCGAACGCTTCACCAATGCGTCGGGACACTACTATGCACTGGCCAAGATTATGCGGGTACATATCATGCAGATTATCGCCTCCATGCAGGGCCCTCTCCCTTATAGCAAAATCGAGAGCGGACAGTACAGCGTAGGTTATGACAACGAAGAGACAGCCTGGAAAGCGATGGTCAGCGATCTGGATTACAGCATCGAGACACTGACGTCACTGATGAACTCCGAACCGGGATTCAACCAACTGACAACAGAAGACCGCATCTACGGCGGTGATTACAAGAAATGGATCAAATTTGCCAATTCATTGAAATTGCGTATTGCTATCCGTATCAGTAACGCAGCTCCCAAGTATGCGCAAGAGATAGCAGAGAAAGCGGTATCACACCCATACGGTGTAATGACCAGCAATGCCGACGACGCCTATGATAATCTGGAAGGAACCAACTACAAGAATGGTCTGGCCAGTGTCAACTCCTGGGGTGAAGTTCGCGCCAATGCCTGTGTCGTTTCCTTTATGAACGGATACGAAGACCCGCGCCGCGATGCTTATTTTACCAAAGTGAAGATAGCCAATCAAGAAGGCTTCTACGGAGTGCGCTCCGGTATCAGAGGTATCTCGACCAGTATGTTCTCCAACTACTCTACCGTAAAAGTAGAAACAAAGAGTCCGATGCTTATTTTCAATGCTTCCGAAGTAGCCTTCTTATGTGCGGAAGGTGCACTAAAGAAATGGGCGATGGGTAAAACGGCTAAGGAATTCTATGAAGAAGGTATCCGCCTGTCATTTGCAGAACGGGGTGTTTCCGGTGCCGACGCCTACATCTCCAACGCTACCCGCAAGCCGGCAGATTATGTTTGTCCGACGAATGCGGCCTACAACTACTCCAACCCCTCTAAAGTGACCGTCGCCTGGAATGAAAGCGCATCGGATGGTGAGAAACTGGAACGTATCCTGACACAGAAGATGATTGCCAACTTCCCGATTGGAAACGAGACATGGGCAGACTTCCGCCGTACCGGATATCCGGCCGTATTCCCTGCATACAACAACCTTTCGACTCAGGGAGTGACCGACGAACGTCAACAACGCCGTCTGCGTTTCTCTGAAGACGAATACCAGAGCAACGGGGAAAATGTGAAAGAAGCCATCAGCTTTCTGTCAAACGGACAGGATACGGATGCCACAGACTTATGGTGGGCAAAAAAGAATTAATTTAATTAACTGCTAAAAACAGAAACAGTATGAAAAAAATATTCAATATACTAATCATCGCATTCATAGCTTTCAGTTATTTCAGCTGTGATGACTGGACCGAGACAGAGGCTAAGAACTTCGAACCGGAACCGCTGTCCGAAGAGTACTACGCTGCACTGAGAGCTTATAAGAAAAGCGATCATCCGATTGCGTTCGGCTGGTTTGGAAGCTGGGGTATGCAAGGCGCCTCTTCCTTATACTACAGTTTGAAAAGTGTGCCCGACAGCGTGGATATTATTTCCATCTGGGGACCTTATGCCAATTTAACCCAGTTCCAGATAGATGAGATGAGATACGTACAGGAAGTATTGGGTACACGAGTTACGTTTACTGTGTTCTCGCACAATATGAAAAACCTTCCGGGCGACTTTCCCAACAAAGCGGAGAATATTCCTGCCGTAGCCAAAGCTATAGCGGATACTATCCACAAATATGGCTATGACGGAATCGATTTCGACCACGAATGTGGTAGCACAGACTTATTCTACAATCAGGATAATATGACTGCCTTATTGAGAGAAGTGCGCCAGAACATCGGACCGGATAAGTTGATTCTGGTGGACGGATTCTTATATCTCATCACGGAGGAAGGATGGAAATATGCCGACTACGGGGTAGCACAATCGTATGGAGCGTACTCACCGGACAATTTGCAGGAGAGATTTGACAATCTGAAGAACCGACTCCCGGCCAACCGCTTTATCATCACAGAAAACTTCGAAAAGTATTATGCTAAAGGGGGAGTCAACTATACCCATCCGGAGTTCGGGGTTATTCCGTCACTGGCTGGAATGGCTTACTGGAATCCGACAGGTGGCCGTAAAGGAGGGATAGGAACTTTCCACATGGAATACGAATATGGCCTTGGCTACAAGTACTTGCGCGAAGCTATCCAAATCATGAATCCTGCTAAAAAATAATAAGTATAAAGTTATGAAGAAGAACAGATTATATACACTATTTATCGGAATAACTCTTCTTGCCACCATCATCAGTTGCAAGGAAGAGTATGCTCCGATTGGCAACCGACTCTATATCAGCGAAGCAGCCAGCGAAACTGCCAAGAAGGTTTCAGTCAGCGTAGGAGTGAATACCCAGACCTCATTTACGGTACGTACGGGTGATAAAGTGTCGCAAGACTTACACGCAACGCTCGTGATCGACCCCAGCATACTGGATGAATACAACGAAAAGAATAAAACTTCTTATACCGTATTGCCTGACGAGAACCTTAAATGGGACAAGAACATCGTCATTCCAAGCGGAAAGGCGGAAGCCGAGCCGACCTCTGTTGTCATTACCCCATACAGTGCGGAAGAAGGGGTAAGATATGCAATCCCTGTCAGAGTAGTGGGTGACGGAAGCGTTGCGGAAGAAAAAGTATTCTCGAAATATATACTGTTGCTGGACAAACCTTGGGTACAGTCTACACCATATATGAAGATGAGGTCTAAGGACAACTCGTTCGTTTGCGAACCGATTGATACGGAATGGAATCTTCCATTGGACAACTTCACCGTAGAGTTCTGGTTCTGGATGAATGGTTTCGATGTCAACAACCAGTCTGTGATCGATTGTGACGCATTCTATATCCGACTCGGAAATACTCAGATGATTACCAGTGCCCAAATGCAGATCAATATCTGGACTGTGGGCGGCAGCAACAATAAATGTTACCTCACCGCATTTACTTTCCAGAAAAATACATGGACTCACGTAGCCATTTCTTATGACTCTGAAGCCTCGAAATGTATTTTCTACATCAACGGAAGCAAAGCGGGTGAAGCGGACGCTACCGGTGGAGCAGCCAAACCGTTGCAGAGGTTCGCGTTCTCCACTACCGACAACGGCTATTCCAAAAATGACCGTATGATGGGACAGCTCCGCCTATGGAACAAAGTATTGTCACAAGCCGAAATACAGGCCAATATGTCCGGTCCGATGGCAGTTCATCCTAATATGGTAGGATACTGGAAGATGGATGAAGGTCAGGGAAATATACTCTATGACGCGACTGCCAACAAGCACCATGCTAAACCGAAGGGAGACGGAGGTTTTGAATGGAGACACGACCAGTGCTTTATGCCATAAATTTGAAGTTATGACCGATTACAGGTTCAAACAATAGGAATTATTCATTATATTTGGGGCTGTCTCCTTGCATTGACAATGAAAGGGAGGCAGCCTTACTTGTACATAAATCTTATAATCATGATAAAATCCCCCGGTTATTTTATAAAACTATCACTGACATTTGCCCCTTTGGCCGCCGGATGCCAGTCGAATACGGAAAGCACACCCGGTCAACCCAACGTATTATTTATCCTCACAGATGATATGCAAGCCTCTTCCATCCATGCGCTGGGCAACGAAGATGTACATACACCCGCCATCGACAGCCTCATCGCCGAAGGCGTCACCTTTACCAATACATACACCAACGGCGCCCTATGCGGAGCACTGTCCATGCCCAGCCGTGCCATGCTGATGACCGGACGCGGACTATACGATATTCAGGCAGACGGAATGAAGATTCCCGAAGCGCATACCACCTTCCCGCAACAATTCCGAAAACACGGTTACCACACCTTTGCCACAGGCAAGTGGCATTCGGACAAGGCTTCCTTTAACCGTTCCTTCCAGGAAGGCGACAATATCTATTTCGGAGGTATGCACCCTTACGAGCTGAACGGACACTGTTCGCCTCATCTCAACCGCTACGACTCCACCGGCATATACGGAAAGGAGACGGAATTTACAGGAGAAGAGTTTTCTTCGAAGATGTATGCCGATGCCGCCATCCGCTTCCTGCAGTCACAGAAAGACGGACAACAGCCTTTCCTCGCCTACGTCGCCTTTACTTCTCCGCACGATCCGCGCAATCAGCTCCCTGCCTATGGGCAAAAGTACAGTCCGGGGGCACTCACCCTGCCGGCTAACTTCCTTCCCCAACATCCGTTCGACAACGGTGAGATGGATGTACGCGACGAATTATTAGTACCCGCCCCACGAACAGGTGAGCAGGTGCAGAAGGAGCTTGCCGATTATTACGGCATGATCAGCGAAGTAGACGTACAGATAGGACGTGTGCTGCAGGCTTTGAAGGAAACAGGGCAGGCGGACAACACGATCATCGTCTTTGCCTCCGACAACGGTCTGGCAGTGGGACGTCACGGATTGCTGGGAAAACAGAACCTGTACGATCATAGCGTGAAAGTACCTCTTACTCTCATTGCACCCAACTACAAAGCGCAAAAAGGAAAAAAGAACCATGCACTCTGTTATCTGCACGACATCGCTCCGACACTTTGCGAACTGGCACACATCCCTTTACCCGAAAGTATGACGGCACAATCCCTCTCTCAGATACTGGATGACTCTGCCGCCATCCACCGCAGCGACCTGTTCCTCGCTTATTCCAACTTGCAACGGGCATTCGTCAACGAACATCACAAGTATATTATTTATAATGTAGGCGGCACCATCACCGAACAGTTGTTCGACCTTCGGCAAGACCCGCTGGAACAGCATAACCTGTTGCCCGGTCAGGAGGAGACGGCACGCAGCCTGAAAGACCAACTGGCTTTCCGCATGAAAGAGGAAAAGGATTTCTGCGACTTGTCCGATCCGCACTGGTGGCAGGACGGACACAAACTGACATTTGAAGAAATGCAACATCTATACGTATATGAATAAACTCGTACTTACCGGTCTGCTGGCAGCCGGAACCATGACGCACCTGCAAGGCGCTCAACCTGCCGGACAACGCCCCAACATCCTTTTTATCCTGAGTGACGACCACACCTCCCAAGCCTGGGGCATCTATGGCGGAGTACTGGCAGAATATGCCCACAACGCCAACATCCGCCGGCTGGCAAACGAAGGAGTAGTGCTCGACAACTGTTTCTGCACCAACTCTATCTCAGCACCCAGCCGTGCCAGTATCCTCACCGGTCTATACAGTCACCGGAACGGACTGTACACCCTTGCGGACTCACTGGACACCTCCATCCCCACCCTTGCCACCCTGCTGCAAGCCAACGGATACCACACCGGACTCGTCGGCAAATGGCATATCCAGTCGCAACCGCAAGGATTCGACTACTACTCCATCTTCTACGATCAAGGCGAATACCGTGACCCGACTTTCATAGAGAGCACCGACCCGTGGCCGGGCAACCGCCGATTCGGCGAACGGGTCCTTGGCTTCTCCACCGACCTCGTCACCGAGAAAGCCATCCGATGGATGAAAGAGCAGGACGGCAATCAACCCTTCCTGATGTGCTGCCATTTCAAAGCAACGCACGAACCCTACGACTACCCGATACGCATGGAGCATCTCTACGACGGCGTCACCTTCCCCGAACCCGAAAACCTGCTGGACTGGGGACCGGAAACCAACGGCCGTTCTTTCAAAGGACAGACACTGGAAGAACTGGAACGCCGCTGGCGCATCGCATCACAGGATCCCGACAAGTGGTGGTGCCGCTACCCCGGACTGCCGTTCAGCACCGAAGGGATGCAACGGACAGCCGCCAGACGTGCTTCCTACCAAAAGTTTATCCGTGACTACCTCCGTTGTGGCGCTACCGTCGACGACAACATCGGCAAACTCCTGAAAGCTCTGGACGAAATGAATATCGCCGACAATACCATCGTCATCTACGTCTCCGACCAAGGCTATTTCCTAGGCGAACACGGCTTCTTCGACAAACGGATGTTTTATGAAGAATCGGCTCGTATGCCTTTCGTTATCCGTTATCCGAAAAAGGTCCCCGCAGGAAAACGTCTGGACGATCTGATACTGAATGTCGATTTCGCACCGACGCTGGCAGAATTTGCCGGAGTAAAGATGGAGAATGTGCAAGGAGACAGCTTCGTCAGCAACCTGAAAGGCAACACACCGACCGACTGGCGAAAAGAAATCTACTATCGCTACTGGACCAATCACGCTATTCGTCCCGCACACTTCGCCATCCGGTCAGACCGTTACAAGCTGATCTTCTATTATGCCCGAAATCTGGACATGACTGATACGGAGAACTTCGACTTTACTCCGTCATGGGACTTCTATGACTTGCAGAACGATCCGCACGAGAATCATAATGCATACAACGATCCGAAATATGCACCTGTCATCAAACAGATGAAGAAGGACTTATTGAGACTTCGCAAAGAAACCGGAGATACGGACGAGAAATATCCGGAAATGCAGGAACTGCTTGAAAAATACTATAATAAGTAAGTGACCGGTACGGAAACTGAACTGTCGCATTTATAACTTGAACTTAGGGGGTGCTACAAGTGAAAAATATAGCAGTTTTGCCCTCACGCTCTCACTATTCGTATGTATCCCTTTATTCATCGGCATTTCAAGCATTGCAGCAAGTATGGTGGCAGAGTGAGAGCAAGGGTTTGCCCTCACTTTGCCATCACGGCATATAGGTCATTTATCCTGTATTATGCTCTGATTTACAAGGCATTAACATCCGACACATCAGCTATTAACGATTGTCATATCAGCTATTAACAATTGAGAAATCAGGTATTAATAGCTGAGAACTTATTCATTATTGACTGAAAAATGAGTTAATACTTTCTGAACGAACAGGTCAATCGGAGTAACTAATATGGTCGAGTGAATGGAATGGAACCGAGCGATCAAATGAGTAAGATTAAGCGGTCAAATGAATGGAAGTACAGTCAAGTAAAGTCAAGAGCAGTTGTTTCAAAAAGTTTCAAGCGTTTGAAACTATAGTTCCCATTGCTTGAAACTCTAGTTTCTATTACTTGAAACTTTGGTTTCATAGGCTCGAAACTTTTGGTTTCAAGCCTTTGAAACTACAGTTTCTTACCGATGAAACTCTAGTTCCAAGCAGTGAAACTAATACTGGAACTACTTGTTGCGAGTATATCGTGTAATTCAATTCACCCGTATCTCATCCACAAACAGGAAAGGCGGTTCGCCTTCACCGGAATGTCCTTTGGGCAAACCTTTGAAGGGCTCTGCCACTACCTTTATATATCGTGCAGGCACGCTGTCAAAGGATAACCGGTTCAAGTCACTTCGCTTCTCTCCCATAGCATCCGTCGGCGCTTGATAGGTCTGCCGGGACACCATTTCATACTTTTCTCCATCCAGAGAAACAAATACGGAGATGGATTGCGGCCCCATGATCCATGCACTCAAATCGGTTAAAGCGGAAACTTCTACCGAAGAAACATGCTGAAAAGACGCAAGGTCAATCACTGCGACCAAGTCAGTAGTATAGTATCCTACCCACAGACCCGTATTATGAAAGTTTATACTTCGAATCCCGTCCACCAGCACTTTTCCGTCTTCTCCCCGATAGCGTTCGGAAGGAGGATTCAACAATTGGACGGGGCGGAAAGTCGCTTTATTGACCACCACTTCCTTCGTCAGTTCATCACTGGAAAGTCCGTTAGGCAGGTAGGAGACAGCTTTCAGCGTGCAACTTTCCTCCACTTGGAGCGGAGCTGTATACAAAGAAGAAGATTTCGAAGGCTTACTGCCATCCAGCGTGTAATATATTTCCGTGTCGGGCAAACTTTCCATACTTATTTCGAGGCACTTATCATCGAAAGAATCCTCATGAACGAGTGTAGAAACAGTCTTATACGCAGCAGAAATGGTAAAGAAATGAGGGGCATATCCGTAGCCCAGTTGCCCGTAACAATTCAGTATGGCAGGCAAGCGATGCAGGAAGCGGGCATAAGTCCCCCGTCTTTCCTCGCACCATGCAGCTTCTGCAAAAGCAGCCAGACGAGGCAGCAGCATATAATCCAGCAGCTGATCGCTGTCGATGAACGAAGTCCACAGGCAAGCCTGCGCACCCAATATCCTTTCTTTTTCCTGTGCTGTCAGTTCGGGAGAGAAGAAAGAAGTTTCGTAGACCTTCTTCATTTCTACCAGTCCGCCGGTGGCACGGGGTTCCTGTTCGGAGTTTATCGTCTGATAATGGTTCAGATACAAGTGAGAATCAGCCGACACAATCACCGAATGTCCTTTTCGGGCAGCAGTCGTGGCACGTCCCAATCCACGCCATGACATGATGGTGATGTCCCGGCTCAGGCTATCGGAAAGTACCTCATCCCAGCCGATCATCCGCTTTCCTATACTTCGCAGATCATCCGCTATTTCTTCATTGAAAGTACTTTGCAGATATTCCTCAGCGGTGTGTTTATCTGTGTCCTTCAAGCCTTTGTCTCTGATAGCTTTCTGACACGCATCGCATTGGCTCCACCGTTCTTTCGGCACTTCGTCTCCTCCGATATGGATGAACGGTACGGGGAACAAGGCGGCTATCTCCTTTAATACATCTTTTACAAAAGGAAGCGTAAAGTCATTGCCTACACACATCACATCTTTATGAACGCCGCCTACTTCCGTGGCTACTTCGTAGGAAGAGCCAAGGCAGCCCAGTTGCGGGTATGCCGCCAGTGCCGCCTGAGTATGTCCCGGCATGTCTATCTCCGGAATCACTGTTATATATCTCTCGGCAGCATAAGCTACCACTTCTTTGATCTCCTCCTGCGTGTAGAAACCGCCGTACTTATCTTCCCCTCTCCAAGCGCCAATCTTTGTCAGATCGGGATACTTTTTAATTTCAATTCTCCAGCCTTGGTCGTCTGTCAGATGCCAATGAAAATGATTCAGCCGATGGAAAGCCAGCAAATCAATGACTCTCTTTACCTGAACGACCGAGAAGAAATGACGGGCCACATCCAGCATGGCTCCCCGATAAGACAGGGAAGGATAATCTTCCAGTTCCACCGGAGGAATATCCAGCGTCTTTGCCGATGACGCTGCAATGGTTTGCTGCGTCTGTATCTGTTCCTTTTGTGTCCGCTCCGTTTGTATCTGTTCCGCCCCCGAAAGAAGCAGCTGCCGCAATAACTGGACAGCATAAAAGACTCCCGCTCCGTCCGCTGCCTGAATCACTACACCGTACTTCCCGACGCTTAGCTTAAAGCCATCCTTCCGCATCCGTGAGTCACACTGAAAGCGGATCACATTATCTTCCGACGAAATGACAGGTTCCGACTCGGACGAACGGCACTCTTCAACGGGCAACCGGTAACCAGTCATCCCTTCCACATAGCCAGCCAGAAATTCCGCTGTCCGCTTCCATTGCGCATGATCCTGCGGATAGACAATCTTTGTCCGGTCATTTACCACAAACGGATCACCCTTCTTATCCATCACGGAAACAGGTTCGGGAATCAAATCACGATACGAAACCGCCCCCGCCGCACTTGCCATGAAAAAAGAAAGGAAACTCCACATCCACCACACACGCAATGATTTCCGAGCGAAACCAATGAAACAAGGCACACCGAATCCATCCATATCCCACCAATTGTATTTATTTAGCTGCCTTAACCGACTTACCCGCTTCTCTCCGCGCCTTTCCCTGACGTCCGGTCAGGTCGTCGCCAAGCTCGTCACGCCATACTTCCGCCTCTCTGGTCAGGTCCTTCACCACTTCCGGATGCTGACTGATAACGTTCACCCGTTCGCCCATATCCCGACGGAGGTCGTACAGTTCGCATTCCTTCACTTCACCTTCGCCCAGTTCTCCGGGCAGTCCGTCGTTCCCCGGCACTTGTCCGTCATAAGACACATATTTGTGAGGGAACACCAATTTATATCTTCCGTCCGTAATCGCCTCCAAAGAGTTCTTATGATAATAGAAACAGAGATATTTGCGGGCCGCGATAGTGGGGTCTACCGTCAGCGTAGGCAGCATGCTCACTCCGTCTATCTTCAATTTCGGCATCTTCGCTCCCGAAATCTCCACTAAAGTAGGCAGAATATCGATATTGGAATACACATGATTGCAGACACTGGCAGGCGGAATCTTCCCTTTCCAATAAAAGAAGCAAGGTACACGCGTACCCCCGTTGAACGTATTCGCCTTCGCTTCACGCAATCCTCCGGACGAGCCCGCATGATTTCCGTAATTAGCCCACGGCCCGTTGTCGGACGTGAGAATGACCAGCGTATTATCCTCTATTCCTTCCTCGCGGATGGTCCGCAAGATTTCTCCTATGCTCCAGTCCAGTTCCATCATCACGTCTCCGTACAGTCCCAGTTTGCTTTTCCCCTTAAACTTATCCGACACCGCCAGCGGAACGTGCGGCATGGAATGCGCCAGATAGAGGAAGAATGGTTTATTCACATTCCGATGGATGAAGTCAACCGCATAATTGGTATAATCGGTCGTCAACTTCGTCTGATCCGTGTTATAGCCGATAATGTCATTCCCTTTGATCAGAGGAAGGTCCGGAAACTTATATTGAGGATGGAAAGGCCACATATCGTTCGAGTAAGGCAATCCATAATATTCGTCGAAACCATGCTGGAGCGGAAGGAATTTCTTCTCATCTCCCAGATGCCACTTGCCGAAGATAGCCGTAGCATATCCCTTATCGCGAAGCAGTTCCGCTACCGTCTCCTCCTGTTCACTGATGCCATATGGCGAACCCGGATTGAGCGCATAGGCGAAGCCGATACGGTTCGGATAACAGCCGGTCATCAGCCCCGCCCGCGAAGCACCGCTGATAGGCTGCACGGCATAAAAGTTATTCATCGACATCCCGTTGGCAGCCATCCAGTCGATATGTGGAGTCTGATAACCGATCGCCCCACGGCACGAGAAATCTCCGTTGCCCGAATCATCCAGATTGATCAGAATGATATTCGCAGGCTTTTGGGCCATAGCTCCGGAAGAAAACATAGCCACACCGGCCATACCCAATAATACGTTTTTGCTCTTCATAATATGATTGTGTTTTTGATGATAATATTCTACCCTGTCATAATAAAGACAATCATATCCCCGTTTCTGCTAAAACATAATGGAAGAAAGAATTTTATTTTCACAAAAAACGACTATCTTTGTCCCTGTAGACAACGATTCACGGATAAAACCCATGTCAAAAGACTCACTTTGTGCTCAACATACAGATTGCTCAGGATGCCCCAAAGCGATGGAAAGTACTCTTATTCACAGAAATCTGCTCAGAGGGCAGCATATTCCGAAGGATAAGTGCACGCAAAACTGCATGCTCTTTATGATCGAGGGCGAATTGCTGATCAACAGTGACGAACATCCCGGAACGACACTACACGAGAAACAGTTTATCCTGCAAGCCATCGGCTCAAAATACGAGATACTGGCACTGACGGACGTATCATACATCCTTTTCTGGTTCAACGAACTGCCGTTGCTATGCGAAAACCGCTACCGTGAAATCATCGACCAGGCAGAAGGCCCGCTGACCTACACCCCAATGGTGATGAACCCGCGCCTGTTCTATCTCATCAACGACGTAGCCGCATACCTTGACGAATCGACACCTGCCTGCGGCAAATATATCGACCTGAAATGTCAGGAGATGGTGTATATGATCACCAATTACTATCCCCTGCCCCAGTTGAGGGCTTTCTTCTACCCGATCAGCACCTATACGGAAAGTTTCCAATACTTTGTCATGCAGAATTACAGCAAAGCGAAGAACGTCGAAGAATTCGCACATCTGGGAGGCTATAACACCACCACCTTCCGCCGTCTCTTCCGAAACTTATACGGCGTGCCCGTCTACGAATGGATGCTGGAGAAAAAACGGGAAGGCATCCTCGAAGACCTACAGCACTCTAATATGCGGATTACAGAGATTTGCAACCGGTATGGTTTCGACTCGCTGTCCCACCTTGCACACTTCTGCAAAGACTCCTTCGGAGACACCCCGCGCGCCTTGCGCAAGAAAGCGGCCAATGGCGAAAAAATCGGAAAGATCACCGATTAAGGAATTATTTCTTTAATTCTTTGGTCAATCAATCTATTTCCCCTATTTTTGCAGTCTGTAAGAGGTGTAAAACGTCGAA
>OGQS01000272.1_pt1 | contig 44139 bp, 36 predicted proteins | sample 1553331 | NCBI WGS metagenome assembly OGQS01 (sample SAMEA2580012, study PRJEB22360) | human gut metagenome | biome: human gut; feature: human-associated habitat; material: faeces | place: Denmark | collected 2008/2010
ACTTGCATGTGTTAAGCACGCCGCCAGCGTTCGTCCTGAGCCAGGATCAAACTCTTAAAACTATTGTATCTAAACAGCTTTCGCTGTCCAAATCATTTTAAAAATTTGAGCTTCTCATTTCAAACTCTTGCGTTCAAAATTACTGTGTCGTGTCTCTAATGACACGCAGTACTGATAAAACTCTTTTGAATTCTATCGGGTTCCTTTTCTCGTCGTTGTTTAATTTTCAAGGTCCTCATTCGCTCTCGTCTCTCGCGAGTGCTTGACTATAATACCAAACAGAAAAGCAAAAGTCAACACTTTTTTCAAGTTTTTTCAACTTTGTTCACACTCCGCCGTGCGTTTCAAATCCTGTCATAAACAAGGCAGCGCTCAAAAACGCTGCCCTATATATTATTATATATTTATATCATTATATTATATTCACAGCAAAACGTTTCCTTCGGAATATACTCTGAAGCCTTGTCAACAATCTTTCTTGCCTTCTCATAATCAACATAATAATCCATAACTTTAACACCTTCATCAGAAAATGTTAAAAGAGCAGCGTCCTCGTCAAAGCCGAAAGTCTTTGTATTATAATATGCGATAGAAACGCCTATGGTTAACAAAATGCTGCAAATAAGCGACAGCAGAAATACCGGATGCTTCATTTTATACTTCCTATCATTTTATTTTTCTACATATTCAGAGAGTATCAGTTCTGCCAGCGAGGTCGCGAACAGTCTTGCGGAATAGCACGCCTCATCAAGAGTATTGCCGTCAGTTCCCACTTCAAGCAAAAATGAATTTCGCGTCATATCCATATTATACTTTCTTTCAGAAAAGAGTATAGGTCTCATAAGACCGGGATACATTTCTTCCACCTTGTTCTGAACTGCAAGATCAAAACGAAGGTTATATTCCCAGTCAGGGAAGTTCTTTACGCTGTTATATTCGCAGCCTGCTATTATCATCATTCGGGCGGCCTTTTTGCCGTCGATTTTTGCTGTTGGCTTTACTTTAGTTAAATTATCATATGTAATATCGTCTCTGTGAACATCTATAGTTATTTCAATAGAGGGATATTTTTCAAGATATTTTGCAACAGTTTTTCTTGAAGAGTCATAAGCGCCTGAATAGTTTTCATCGTGAATTGTCCTATCGTGGATTACTCCTATTCCGAACTTTTCCAGATATTCGCAAAGTTCGTCCCCGACCCGCACCATATTTTGACCTAAATCGTCACTGCGCAGGTCGGTGGACTTTGTATAGTAACCCACATCAAGAAGAGTATAGCCTTCCGTTGTATGACTATGATAGACAAGCACTGTCGGTTTAGAAGCGTCAGGAATGGACAGCTCTGCCTTCTGTTTAAGGAGTTCTTCCATATCAAGGTCATAAAAAGAGCTCGGAATTTTACTCTGGATTGCCAGCGATCCGAAAGATACTATAGTTCCCCCGCCCTGGTAATCCTCCTCACTGGTTTTGCCTTTCTTCTTTTCGCTTTTAATCGTCTTTTCCGCTTGTTCCATCAATTTCGCGATGTCGTCGGGCGTTTCGGTAATGTCGGAATAAGGGTCGCTGTCCTTCCCTGAAATTCTGTTCATCACTTCTTTGCTCTCACTCGATGCGGTAGTACTATTATGCTCAGTTTTTTCAGATTTTTCAGAAGAATTTTCACTTTTTTTCGTTTGATTTTCCTCATCGGATGAAATTGCGGTCAAAACCTTTTCGCCGAACGTACCGGCGTTTGCCCCGAGTATAGGCGTTAAATTGACTATGCCTCCGGTTATTCCTATTATAATTAGAATATTAAGGAAAAACATTATTCGTTCTTTTTTCATAAGCCGCTCCTATTGGGATATTTCCTCCTCATGCTAATAATATGAAAAGGATTTTTATATTATCCCACCAAAGCGTATAATTCTTTAGGGTTCATTCCCTTCTGCAAGCAGACGTTTATTGCCATTCCGATAAGCTTAGCGCCTTGCTCGGTTATTCTGTCTATCTCACGTGGTGTAACGTACATTTCCTCTCCTGAGCCGCTGTCAAGATTGCGAGTGCTGACAACTGTCGGTATTCCTACAGAAACAACCGGCACACCCAGCACACGCTGAGAGATTTCGTGGCGGTGATTTCCAACGCCTGAACCGGGAGAAATACCCGTATCGGAAAGCTGAACTGTTGTTCCAAGCCGTCTGGGAGAAGACGACGCCAATGCGTCTACTACGATTACGCAGTCAGGATGGATTTGTGCAACTACACCTTTTATTATTTCCGCCGTTTCAATCCCTGTTTCTCCCAGTACACCAGTGGATATCGTCGCAACGCTTCTTAAATTTTCAAAGCCCGAAGAACGGCGCAGTTCCTCTGTTATATGGCGCGTTGCCAAAACGTATTTATTCGTAACCGGACCGAGAGCATCAGCGGTAATACACGTATTTCCGACACCGGCAACCAGCACGCAGCCGTTACCTTGCGGCATCAGCCCCTCAAGAAGCGCGGAAACCTTTTCCAATCTGCCGTCGAAAATATCCGTATCGCTGACAAAAGACGATACTTTACATGTTATATACTTACCCACCGGCTTTCCGATTGCCTTTTCTCCCTGGCTGTTTAACACTTGAACAACCGAAATTCCGTTTTTCTCTGTTACCTTTACTCCGCAAAGCGCACTTTTGCCCTGATTTTCGTAAGATTCAAAGGCGAGGTCGGTGCGATTTTCCATAAAATACACCCTTTTTCCATAGTTTTTCAATAAAAGTATGTCCAAAAATAAAAAAATACTTGCATTTTGAAAAAAGGTATGATAATATGTTTAAGCATTAAAGAGAAATTGGGCGTAAGCCCTTCAACCTAATTTTCCGCCAAAGGAGTGAAAAAAATGCCAAACATCAAGTCTGCTAAGAAGAGAGTTAAGGTTAACGCAGTTAAGGCCGCTAACAACAAGGCGAGAAACACTGCTCTTAAAACTGCGATCAAAAAAGCAAACGCTGCTATTGAATCTGACGCTCAGAACAAAGTTGAAGCTGTACAGTTCGCCTGCAAAAAGATCGACCAGGCTGCTTCAAAGAATCTTCTTCACAAGAATACAGCTGCAAGAAAGAAGAGCAATCTCGTAACAAAACTCAACAAAGCTTAATTGCAAATTAAGTAGCTCCCGATTATAACGGGAGCTTTTATTTTTTTATACTAACATCTTATTATTTATTGGATAATCACCAATTTCTGTTGTTTTTGACGCTTGACTTTACTGCAATATCACTATATAATAGTAAAAGATAATAATAAGGGGGTTCATCCTACTATGAATTTTAAAACAGTATTGAAAGTTATCAGCGCATTGGTTGCTATTGCGGGCGTTGCCGTTGCAATTTACCTTGCAATTCAGAAACTTACTGCTACTAAAGAAGCAGAATATTTTGATGACAACGAATTCTTTGAATGCGACAATGATCTTGAAATCGTTGAATCAGCACCGGAAGACACCGTTGTTGAAGAAGCAAAAGAAGAACCCAAAGAAGAGCCTGCTAAAAAGAGCGCACCCAAAAAGAAAGCGGCTCAGAAGAAGTCAACAAAATAAGAAAATAATTAGCCGTTTTGGGGTGACGTATGTCACCCCAATTCTTTTTTAAGGTGATGATATTATGTACGATTTCGGATTAGTGCTGGAGGGCGGCGGAAACCGCGCTGTATACACCAGCGGCGTGCTGGACGCGTTTATGGAAAAAAATATTGAATTCCCATATGTTATAGGCGTTTCCGCGGGAAGCTGTAACGGCGTTTCTTATATTGCAAAATGTCACAGAAGACAGCACGATATTGCAATTGCATACAGCGGCGACAAGCGCTACATGGGCTTCAGTTCACTGCTTAAAACAGGAGAATTTCTAAACGGAAGTTGGATCTTCGGTGAATTGTCTTATGACCTCTCCCCTCTGGACCAAAAAACTTATGATGAGTCAAACACTGTTATGTGTGTTGTTGTAACAAACGCCATGACTGGCAAAGCGGAATATATGTATCCCGACAATATGCACGAAAGAGGATGCCCAATACTGAGAGCCTCCTGTTCGCTTCCCGGCGCAACAAAGGGAACGAAAATCGGCAAGGATATGTATTTTGACGGCGGAATTACAGACTCAATTCCTTTTCAGCGTGCCTTTGATGATGGATGCAAGAAAACTGTTGTAATACTAACACGCGACGCTGAATATGTAAAACAGCCTATCGGCCATCCAAAACTGATAAAGAAAATGCTAAAAGATTATCCGCTTGTGGCAGATGGAGTTTTAAAGCGCCATGAAATGTACAACAGACAGCGCAGCGACCTTCACAAAGCTGAGCAGGACGGAAGAGCTTTTGTCATTGCGCCGTCAGCGCCGCTGAGATGCTCTACATTGGTTAAAGACGCTGATAAACTGGAACAAATATACCAGATTGGCTACAACGACGCTTTGAAGCAAATGGACAAACTTAAGGAGTTTTTGAAATCATAAATATTATTACAGCAAAAAGCCACTGCACAATTGTGCAGTGGCTTTTCTATTGGCTTTATTTTATTTGGCTTTGACAGTTTTTGCAGCTATAAAGTTGCCGCTTCCACCGTCTGTTGTAATCTCTACCTGATCGCCTTTTTGCATCAGAAGAACATCCATGCAGTCGGTAACCTTAATATAATAATATTTACCGTCCACCTTGAGATAATAAACCGTATTACCGTCGTTTACAGAAGTCTTGATATCTTCAATCTTACCTGTTACAACGTTCTTATTATCTGTTGACGCTGACGGTGTCTGAGTATCGCCGGTGTTTGAATCAGACGATGCCTGACCGCTATTTCCTGAGGAAGCGATTTCTTCTTCATCCTTAACGTAATCTTCTACGTCAACATCCTCTGAAATCATGCCCTTGTCCTTCATGGCGACGATATAGTTCTCTACCGCCGCGTTAAGTGCCTGAGCGTCACTGTTTGTATCAATCAGTCCGGTACCTACAACAGTCTTGTCCTCAAGGCTTACAAGAGCATAACCCTTTACTGTATTACTGTCGCCGTAAAGGCTCATGAAGTATGAGGGCTGGCCGTCTATATCCAAAAGAATCGGGAATGTTGCATAATATCCGAAGTTCTGTACAGCGTCCTGAGCTGATTCCATAGCGGAACTTTCGATAGCGCCGCCGTTCTGATAATATCTTACTTCCTTTGTACGCTGGTTGCAGAGAATGAAACCGAAATTGGAAGTATCTGCCTTTGAAGAAGTAACGCCTGTGTATACCCAAACGTCATCATCCATAGCAATATATCCGTTGCCGCTTGAAGCAACGTTTACGTCATTCTGGAAAATAATTGAGTTCCAGAAACCTTTTTTGAGTTTACCGTAATAATTGTACTGTTCGATAAGAAGCTGGTCGCTGTAAACAACGTCAATCCAGTTAAGTTCAGAATTATTGCGGACATCTTCAATGCTGTAATACTTACTTTCGCCTGTAAGAGCGTCAGTAATAATAGCGCCTTCTACGTCAGTACCGCCGAAAAGACCGATCTTCTTGTCAAGAGCGGCAGTTACCCAATAAGGATGTCCTGTATCGTCAATCTCGAAATTCGGTGTGTCCAAAAGCTTTGTTGGATACTGGAAACGGATATGACGATAAAGTTTTTCGTTGAAATACTCAGCAGGAGAATACTTAATTCCGCTGCCAAACTGTTCAACACAGTTAACGACAGTTACTTTCTGGCTTACAACGTCAATAAGAATATATGCAGGAAGTCCGTCCTTTGTATTATTTATCCATTTAAATACATCGGCATACTGCAAAACTGCAACGCGGCAGGGCACACCTTTATAGTTAATCTGGGTTGTAGTGTCTGAAACGACATACTGGCTCTTGTATTCGGAAAGTGAACCGAGCTGCTGGTCGGCAAGCGTCTTTGCACGCGATGCGTCAACTCTGGGCACCTCGTCATAACTGATATCAGCAAAGTCAGTATCAAAATCGCTGTTGCTTACTGTCATCAGTTCACTGTAATCTGCCGCGCGGAAAATCGTTGCGCCTACAAGATAACCGATAAGCATTACAACCAATATAACGCCAACGATAATCAGCGGAACAACCGACTTCTTTTTAACATATTCCCGGTGTTCAATCTTTTTGTTAGCTTTGCAAAGAAGTGAGAAAACAGCCATGAACACAGCAATTACAACAATTATAAAAATGTACATCTGTGTGTCATGAATGTTAAAAGCAGGCAGCATCATGTAATACACGCCTGCGCTGATAACAGCAGTGATAATTGCGGAAAGCAATAATTTCAACGGCACTTTCGTGGGTTTTACCACAGCCTGCACTTCTCCGCTGCCGGGCCATTTGAACTTTTCCTTGAAATCGTTTATGACTTCATCAGCATCATAATCGAAATTAGGCATTTTTTCGCTCATATAATTACTCCTATTCTCAAAAGGTAAGCAAACGGCAAGTCGCCGAAAGCTTGTATAGGTCATTATACTATATATCTTTGGCGTTGGCAATAACAAACGCACACTCTAATGTAAGATATATATTAATTATTTATTAAAATTACGCTGTACAGCAATAAAATCGGTATTTACCGCTGATAAATTCACAATAAAAGAGGCAATACATAAGTACTGCCTCTTTTATTATTTGTATTAAAACTAACCTTACAGACGTGAGCACTGTTTTGAATCCATCAGATATTTGTCTGAAGCAGGATATTTAACAGTGTAAGTAATATCGATAGAAGCGCTCTTGTCTGTAATAACAGCGATTGAAGCATGAGTTACGTTTACAAATGCTTTCATGATATATTCTGCGCTTGTGATTTCCTTAGTTGAAGTGTTGATTGTAACAGTAGCTGTACCACCGTAGTAGTTAACCTTACAGTTATCAGCTGTTGTACCCTGTGACCACTTCAGAGCGCCGATGCTGTCTACAACTGAGTCAATAGCGCCGAGAGAAGTGAACATATGACCCTGTGCGTCAAGACCGGGAGTGCTCATTTCAGCTGCTTTAGGCTGCATCTGAATAGTGATTGTGCCGTCGCCGTTGTCCTTAACGTTAGCAGCAACAAGATCATCTGCAGTCAATCTGCTTGTCTGGAGTGATTCGTTGTTATCATCAACATCCATTTCGGGTGTTCTGTTTCTGCAGGGAGGAAGACCATTTAGGCCGGGAGAATAAATACCGTCAACGATACCAGGTACCATCTTCTCGATAACTGCGTTTGAAGAACCGTCAATAAGGATATTGCTTACACTAAGTTTTTCTTCACCGAGGAGTTTATACCATGTCTCGGTACCGCCCTCAGAATTCTTATACTGAGCGGTCAGGCCCTTGGAATAATTATAAGCTTCTACATAATACTTAACAACGTCTTCGATTGTATCCATCTTAACGCCGCCGTATGTACCAGGAGTAAGAGCGTCGATAACGGGAGCGTTAGGATCATTTTCTGAACCTGTGCCCTCTGCTGTTTTATCTTCTTTCCAACTGCCGTCTTTAATCTCATTGATTGCCTGGATAGCTCCGTCTGTTACATAGTTGATCTTAGCGCAGCCTGAGAAACAGGTGATAATAAGAGCAACTGCGAGAACAAGACTAAAGCCTTTGAATGCGTATTTTTTCATACGTATAGTTCCCCTTTCAAAATCGAAATGCGTTTTTACAGAAACGTACATATAAAATTTATATTAAATTCATTAAAAAGTCAAGCCTAATTTACAAAAATATACTTCAATTTTTAAGTTGTAACCTTTTTTTAACTTTTCGGTTGTTATTTAATCAACAGTGTGTTATAATTCAGTCGGACAGGCTATAATAAATCGGATTATATATTTAAGAATATGAATACATACTATTAAGCGAGGTAATTGAACATGCGATGCAAAAACTGCGGTTCTGAAAACGACGACAACAGATATATATGCGAGGTTTGCGGCTCGCCTCTTTATGATGAGGATGAAATCGAAGCACCCGTTTCTCAGGATACAAATACAGTCCCCTCTCCTGCAGGCAGCCAGCCTCCCAAAAAAGGCGGAGATAAGAACAACAAAATGGATGATAAAACTAAGCAGAGCATCATTATAATTGCTGTTCTCTGCGTCGTTCTTATCGCCGTTATTGTAGGCATTATTATTGCCGTTGCAAACAACAAAGGCGACGATGAAGTAACAACAGAAATCACAACTGAAGCAACGGTTGAAGACACAACCGGCACCTACACTCCGGCAACAAGTTCTACAACTGAAAGAACCACTGAAACCACAACAAAGAAAGAAACAACTACAAAAAAAGAAACAACAACTAAAAAAGAGACTACAACTAAGAAAGAAACAACTACCCAGCCTACTTTCTATAACGTTGCTGTAGATATTTCCGGATATGGCTCGGTTTACGGCGACGGAAAGTACGGCGAAGGCGACTGGGCAGTTCTTACAGCAGAACCTGACGAGGGGTATGTTTTTGAAGGATGGTATGAAAACGGCAGTTTCCTCAGCGGAAGCACAACTTATCGTGTTCAGGTAGATTCCGATAAAAATATCGAAGCTAAATTTATTCAGGTAGGCAATCCGAGCGATGAATAAAGGTCAAATTGCAAAAGAATATTTCAAGCAAGGATATAACTGCGCTCAGTCTACCGCAATGGCTTTTGCCAAAGAAATCAACATGACGCCGGAAATGATAGCGAAACTGACAATAGGCTACGGTGGCGGAATGGGAAGAATGAGAGAAGTGTGCGGCAGTATTTCGGGAGTTGCGTTCGTTTTATCCGCTCTTTACGGTGACAAGCCGAAAAACGACGTATATAAAATGGTTCAGGACGTTTCTGACGAATTCAAGCGAGAAAACGGTTCAATCGTATGCAGAGAACTCCTGGGTCTTTCAAAGAACGAGCCTATTACCCACATCGCAGAGAAGCGCACGGAAGAATATTACCGCAAAAGACCATGTGCCGATCTGGTGGAAATAGCGGCAAATGCTTTGGAAAAATACCTTAAAGAACTTAACGCTTAATGATTATGGCACGCAGATATATACCTGCGTGCCATTTTTTATTCAAAAAACACTTGCAATTTGATTTGCAATGTGGTATAGTATTTGAGCAAAAGCACGAGACGTGCAGATAAGCGCCGGTAGCTCAGTTGGATAGAGTGTTTGGCTACGAACCAAAAGGTCGGGGGTTCGAATCCCTTCCGGCGTACCAAAAAACTCAGGTAACTTTCGTTGCCTGAGTTTTTTATTTTTGGTATTTCTTCACTAAAAACTGCCCACTAACCGAGTAGTCATAGGTAAACTTATATAATAATAGGCATTTTAACTTATTAACATTTGTAATTGTAAAAACTATCAAAGACGCCCATTTGACTCCCACTGACATAAATTGAAAAGAATTCGGCTCAAGGATTTTTGTTCCTTGAGCCTTTTTTGTTATGCTGAGAAATGTATGAACTTATTTTTTCTTTCGTTTTCTGATTCAGTTATCAGATTACCCATTGCATCTGCAACCGTTTGCTGCATATTGTTTGTCACATGCATATATGTGTTCATAGTAAACCCTGCATCTGTATGTCCGAGCATATGAGATATTGTCTTTATATCCATCCCCTGTTCTAATGATAGTGTTGCAAAGCTGTGTCTCAAATCGTGAAAGCGTATTTGCGGTACTCCTGCTTGTTTTTTTGCATTTTGTGTAGTTTTCTAAAGCCGTCTTGATTTGGCTCAATTGGAGTGTTCTGCCATTATCTCAAAACATATGAATTGTAGCTCCGTCATTGACATAATCAATAGTTACTCATGTACCTGAAGAAACGGGTTAAAAGGAATCCTGCATTGACAAGAGTTCAATTTACATTTCTTTCGGATACTGCTTTCGCAGTTCTACAACCATACGGTATTTACTTTCAAAATAATTCATAGTAAAACGCATCCTTTCTTAGTTTTATATATAAAAAAACAGCCCACATTTCTGTGAGCTATTTTTATGCAATATAAATTTTGTAACATGAGCAAAGTATATTTTAATAATAACCTTTCAACTCTCTGGCTCTTTCACATTGAGACTCACTTTTAAAGCTATCGCCTATGGTTTTTAATATATAAGATGTTCGAGGATATGATATTCGCAACTTCTCTGCATAATCATAATATTTTTTAGCTATTTTCTCCTCTTCATCTCCACCAGTAACAGCATGTACTCCTCTTTGATTAAATAAACCAATTCTAAAATTGTTTTCCAATATTTCAGAAGAATTCAGTTCAAAAAATTCCCGAACATATTTATGTGGCCAAACTCCGTCTTCATCAATTGGCGAATATGAAAGAATTTTGCCTATTTCCATATCGCAGGCTTTTTCATATTTTCTCTCTTTAGCCAATTTTCTAACTTCAGTTATCCAATTATCGAAATTTTCTTTATTAATTTCATTGCCTTGTTGTCCAGGGAGCTGTTTTATCCTTCTTAACACTTCAAATGTATTAGTTAAAACTGATTTACCTACTTTCTGTAAAACTTCATCACTGTGATCATCATTCTTGTAAAAACAAGAAATAATTTCTAAGAATAATGACGGATCACTCAATAGATTTTCAATTAGACATTTGGGTTCAAAATCCAAATCGAATTTTTGTACATAAGCAAACTCCAATCGTGAAACCTGTAAGGGGTCTACATTCTTGTCGTTATATAGTTTTTCAAATAATTCTTCCAATTCATAACTACTAATACTATTTAAACAAATACCATTGTTTTCTGAATTAGGATAATATAATAATCCTTGATGTAATGCTTCTAAGATTATCTCAGAATTACCAAAGTCATCAAAACACAATTGCTTCATAACAGAATAGGGTCTATTAGCCTGTAAGAGCTTTATCAAACAATATTGTGCAAACTCCTTTTCTTTAGGCAATATCCAAACATTAACATTCTCCCAATAAGCAATTTGCTGTTCTTCAGACATTTTATCTATTAATTCTATTACATCAGGTTTAATAGGAAGCTGATTGATTATGAATTGTACATCTTTACTTTCATTGTCTACTAGTGAATGGAAAAACGATATACCCTTTACGTAATACATTGAATTGACCAACATTTCAGCAAATCTTGGTATTTTATTATGGGCTGTTTTTATAAAATCAATAGTAATATTATCAACATATTTTGAACATGTTAAAGAATTTACTAACAGATCAATATCTGAAACCTGTGGTACAATTTGGTATAATGAATTGAGTCCAAATTCATCAATAATTTTTTCTAAAGTTTCAACACGTTCTTTTTGCAATTCATTTTTCTCTTTTTCATAATCGTAGTTTTCTTTATCAAACACACAAGGATTCATTCCATAAAAATCATGTGAATAAAAAGCAACATATTTCAAAGGAGAGTTCGGAAGCAATATATCGTACAATTGTTCCAACTTATTTAAAGTATTTTCAGGTAAACTCCAATCTTCATTTGCAAATTTCTTATGTCGACTTATTTTGCAAATCAAATCTTTACATAGTTTCAGTTTGTCATCGTCCGGAATACTCAATACCAAATCGTTTTTATCAACTTTCAGAGTTTCAAATGCTTTGTCAAATATAGGAAAATATTTGATTATTAGTTTCCAGTCATCATAACACACAGTAAGCGTTTTTACAAAATGTTCCGCTATTATTTTTATTGAATTATAGTAGTCTTTTGTTGTAACCTCAATTTTTTTCTTTTCTATATATCTCCATTCAAACTCCAAAAGATTATCTACTATTCCTGGGCCTGAAAGAAATAAAATATCTATTAGGTTTCTTCCTGTAAAATAATATTCTTTGATTATCTTGCTTAATAATAGTATCCTATCTTCTAAAGATAAAGATCCTTGGGGATTCCATAAACAAAAGAATTTATATAATGAGTCTATGGGTGAATTCTTCATTTTATAGTTAAACTTTTTTTCTGCAATTTTTACAAGTGAATATACAGCCCTTATACAGTATTGTTCAAGCCACATAAGTTTTTCTAAGGCCCATAAAATACTTGTGTAATAAGTTCTACCAAAAAAAGAACTGTCTAAATTCTCAAACAGACACCAAAACTCACTTGCTTCATCCTTGATATTTTTTTCAATAACACCTGCTATTACATCAGGTGTTGCTTCAACAAAATCAGGTATGTATTCACAAATTGTAAACCAATCTTGTCTTGAGTTGAGTTTATCAAAAATTTCAGTAACTAAAGCATTACATTCATTAACACTATTTGAACAAAATCCAGATGTTTTATCATCTTCTCCAAATTCAACAATTTTGGTCATTGATAAAATCAAGCCTTTTTTTAAACGACTTGAAAATCTTGATTGCTTTTCATATAAAGAAGCAAATGGCCGTTTTTCCTCGGGTAATTCATATACTGGATCTTTTTCCGAGAAAACCATTTTTACGCACTCTTTATATCTTTTAAAATTATTACCTGTAATGGATTGCAACAAAATGTCCCATAATTCATTTACAGATATACACGCATATGAATTATCTAAATTAAAAATTGGCGCACTATCTCCAATAGTAAAATCTTGTATAGATTCAATATATTCATCAAAACTCTTTCCAGACAATAACTCTATTGCTTCTTTATCGCCATTATAGTTACTATCCCAAGCATTAGCCAATAATGCCGGAACCAAAATTTTATCATTATTTTGCTGAAACCAATAAGGCATCTTTAAATTAACATCACTTGTTAGTTTTTGTAAAAGGGGAGAAAATCGGCATTTTACATCATAAGTCATTTTATCAGCTTCATTAGCGTTAAATCCAATGCTTTCTAAACTTGCACTGAAATCACGATGTCTTCTGCTTGGAAGGTGGCATCTTGCGGAATTTTTATATAATAGATCAATAGGTCCGTTTTTTTCAGTAGGAATTATTATTGTGCCTTGGATATTGATTTGATCTTTTTCATTTTTAAACGCAGGAATAATTATAGAATCATTAAAATTCTGACAGGCATTATTTAAAGCTTCAGAAGACAGTGCAACTATTATTTTGGATAAAAGTTGTTTGTATTTTATATCTTGATTTTCTAAAAGTTCTGCAGCAATAGTAAGTATTCCTTCTATTTTTGAATCTGTAGATAGTATAATTAGTTTTTCATTTTTCTCTATCAAATTCATTATTTCTTCCGTTATAAGTTTTTCTCTCCCTATACGAAAGAATTCAACAGTTAACTGAGGATTTGTTTTGCTAACAATATTATCCCAATAAGTTGCCAAATCTATCAAATCATAAGCGTCCTTACCAATAATCTTAGAAAACCATACAGAGACAGAAGGACATTGATCCAACCACATTTCAAGATTATTTGCATCTATGATACGTACATTTTTCCATATTCCTTCTTTTTGTTTTTTTATAGTGAATTCTGCAATACCTTCTCTATGGTTCCATATTCTACTGGTTACAAAACAAAATGTTGCTTGCTTTGGATCTATATTATTAAGATTTTGGGATCTTTTATTAAAGTCTTTATTAAACTTTCCTTTTATATCTTCATCAGTACCAAATTCCCATACAGATATACCATTAGGATAAAAAGGATTATTATCAGTGGTTTTTATAAATCCATCATACCCATTGTATTGTACAGCATTCTCAAACGGAAAATGATGATCTTCAATATTATTTGAAGAAGCCAAAATTAGTTTCCATAACAACTTTGGCAATAGTTCCTGAGCTCTACGAGGTTCTCTGTTTGTCCAATTCTCAATGTCGCTTGCTTTTATAGACAAAACATTCATATTTACACTTCCTATTATCAATCGTTATATATATGTCATTATACCATATAATAACAAATTTTACACTAATATATAAATTCATACAATAATCTAACAGATCAGCAAAATGGTTTTCAAAGCAACATAGTTAAAAAACAAAAGTTTTCTGTTTGTTATCATTGAATTTCCTCTTTTCAGCATACAATCAAGTAAATTATTTGATATTCATCAAATTATAAAGATTATAAAATAGCAGTTGGTTGTTCAAGCACTAAATACTACAGGAGATTGTGATTGGGAAATATAATAATATTTATTCATTCCAAAATTCCTGTTAACATCTCTAAAGAAATCACAAGTAAGCCTTAATACGAGAGACGATAAATTTATGAATATAGTAACAGTGACAAGTTATCTAGTGTAAACTACAGACATTTGCGGAGATCGTAGCAGTAATACTATGGCGGAAAGGAACTTACGCTGTGAAATAAGGAGGTAAATGTCTAGAGGTCGACCCTCTGATCTCCACCAAAATAAACTGTCTCAACATAAATTGAGGCAGTTTATTTTTTACTTTTTGTTATTAGGCATTATATAAAATAACTGAAATTCAAATAATTACGCACTAAAATGTATAATTTTCTCTCTGTGCTCCTTTTCCTTTTCAGACAGCAGATTACCCATTGCATCTGCAACCGTTTGCTGCATATTGTTTGTCACATGCATATATGTGTTCATAGTAAACCCTGCATCTGTATGTCCGAGCATATGAGATATCGTCTTGATATCCATTCCTTGTTCTAATGATAGCGTTGCAAAGCTGTGTCTCAAATCATGAAAGCGTATTTGCGGTACTACTGCTTGTTTCTGCATTCTGTGTAGTTTTCTTGTAACCGATGACGGATCACGAAGTCCGCCTGTTATTGGTGATGGGAATATTAATTTATTATCGGGCCTTTGCCTGCTTCGTAGCAGTATCAGTTGATTGAAACATTCATCGCATAACGCAATCGTTCGTATGGACGAGGCAGTTTTCGGTGTTGTTACCTTTAGTTCACTGCCTATCCTTTGCACCTGCTTGTTCACTGATATTGTTTTGTTTTTCATATCAAGGTCATCCCAAGTCAGTGCAAGTATTTCGCCCAGTCGCAAGCCTGTTGTAATCTCAAGAATATAAAATTCATAACATACTGAGTCCTTTGTTTCCTGAAGAAATCTGCCAAGTTCATTTGCTTTCAGCGTTTGCATTTCCTTTGGTGCATCTTTTGGCAGTTGTACCTTTTTACAAGGATTACTGCCTATCAATCCCTCGTCCTCTGCTTTTTGCAGGCAGGTTTGCAAGGCTATTTTGATATCCTTTACTGTCTTTGCAGATAAACCGTTGCCTTTCTTTTTAACATTTCTTATTCTCCCACTCGTGTACATTTTCATTAGAAATTGCTGACAGGCTACTGTTGATATATCCTTTATTTTCATACCACCGAGATTAGGTAGTATATATCTGTCAAAATAGTTTTGATAACTGTTTCTTGTGTATTCTTTTACACTCACTGCACAAAATGATTCAAACCAAATTTTTGACCACTCTTCAAGTGTAGGCTCGGGGTTTGTAAGAAAATCACATCTTTCAATTATCTTTTGCCGCTTGTTGTTCTCGGCTATCGCCTTTTCAAGTTTTTCCTTGCACTCGGCTTTCGTTTTTGCAAGAACATTTTTTATTACTCTCTTGCCGTTAACTATCTCACCTGTATAATAGCGACCTTCCCACCTACCATCTTTGCGTTTGGTTATTGTTCCTTCGCCGTTATTTCGTTTTGCCATTGCAACCTCCTTTCTGCCTGTGGCAACACAACATTACCACAAGCAGTATTTAATATCCAGACAATTATTATCTTTTTGAATTTGTTTCAATCCAACTTTTCAGTTGTTCTTTCGGAACAGACTTTCTCCTGCCCATTACAACAACAGGAAAACTGTTGTCATCTCTAATCAGTTTGTATAGACTGACAGCAGAAATTCCAAGCACTTCTGCCGCTTCAGGAACTGACAGCATTAACGGTAATTCGTCAAATGATTTATATTTACTTTCCATATTAATCACCATAGCCTTTCAGGCTACAAAAATAAATTAAAATTATTAACGCCTTACTGTAGCCTGATAAGGCGCTAATGGTGATTACAGCCATCTCAAAATTATGCCATAGGCAAATTTTGAGGGCAATATAATTTGGATTAGTGTGAATTTTCACACTAATCTCCTTTCAGCCTGCCAATAAATATCGGCAGGGATTTATTTTTTTCATACTCATAGTGTAATCATAGTCATCGTATTCTTCATAGCATGAAGTCTTTTGTCCTTTAGCAAGACGCTTTCGTATGCTTTTCTTGGATAACTTAATTCTCTTTCTTGTGTATCTTCTGTTGTTGGTACTTAGAAGGTCTGCGAAGTTACCCATAAAATTAATGCTCCAAGTGATAAGACTTGCATTGCTGTCAGTGCCCAGTTGATTATCCTTTGTTTGAGCAGTGTATCTTTCATATGCTCTTTCTCCATAGAAAGACTGTTCGAAAAATCGTCTTTCATTCTCCCAGCCTGTAAGGATATCTCCTGCATCGTTTTCTTGGTTTCGTCCTTCAGTACGCTCGTCTGTCTTATGACTGACTTGTTGAAATCCGATTCTATCGCTTTCATAACTTTGCTGTGTTTCTCCGTTATTGAACCCAGCTTCTCTATGTAGGTTTGCATATTCTCCGTCTGATTGTTTATCAATCCTGCCATCTGTTCTGTTGTAATCATCGTTTGCAGTATGTTCTGTTGCTGTTCCATTATTGATATTTGATGTGCCAGCAGACTGATAAGACTTTCCCAGTTTTCCTCTGTTATTACTGCGTAGGTCTGAGGCGTCTGTGCCTGTCTCATCATATCCTTCATATTTTCGAAGGTATTCTTTCCGTTTTGTGAATTCATTTTCCATCGCTCCTTTCAAGTATTTATCTTCGTGCAGTTTAAAATCTCTGCACCTTTTACCGTTAGGACATTGATATAATATGGTGTCACGACTGCTTGTCCATATTACTCGGTATCCTTTTTTGTTCATCAGCTTTATGAAATCTATTTTAGATTTTGCATAGAGCATTGCGTTGTCAATGTCTATTGCAAGCTGAGTTTTCCAACTGTTTCCTGCCTTGGCTGCATAGTATTCTTTTGAAGTTACTCCCTGAACTTTCTTTTTAGGCTGACAGATAGGCAGTCCGTATTTCATACATAACTGATCGTTAACATATCTGACTCTCTCTATGTCATTTTTGTTTTGATGTATTTTGTGTCCGTCAAGCGAACTAACTGAGTTGATTATTATGTGTGAATGTATGTTGTCTGTGTCCATATGAGTACAGACTAAGGCTTGGTATCCGGGATAACATTTCTCAACCCATTCCATTGCAATCTGATGAGCAAGTATAGGTTCGATGTTAGTTTCTTCTTCAAATGACTGTATAGCATAGTAGAACTGAACACCGTCTGTCTTGTTAAATTGTTTCTTAGTATCCATAAAATCTTTGAATGCTCTTTCTGCAATGCAGTTTACTCCTGATACTAATCGAATCTCCGTATCTTCAATCTTGGTTTTGTATTTCTGCGTACAGTATGCAATCACACTTCCGAGAGCACCTGAGTTCTTACTATCTTTTCGCTTTAAGAAATTTATCGTTGCCATTTGTTTGCCTTTCGTATGATTGTGTTTAGAGCTTTGCGGATATTATCAAGTTCATCCGTGCATTCTTGCAGATTAACACACTCAATTCTTCCTAACTGAGACAGCATACGAAGTTGATTTATGTTACTGCCAATCTTCTTTACTTGATAAACAAGTTCATTAAATGTTTCCTTATCTCCGATAACATATACATCCTTAACGACAGCGCAGGCAGTTATGTAAGCAGTCATATTCATTCCTAATGCTGAGGCTTTATCTTCAATAATGCTTTTAGCAGTTGGCGTCAAGTGAAGATTTATCCGTTCTGACTTAGTTTCTTTATCCTTAATATCAATCACTCCTTTCAAAATTTGTTTTGCCTTCAGGCAACCGCTTTTCAGCAAAGGAGCCGAAAAGATGCGCCCAATGCGCTATGCTTGGACTCTCCTAAAGGAGAGTGTTTACAACTGTAACAACAACACAGAATCACTTTCAGTAATTGCTTTCATATGTTCGTTCTCACCTCCACAAACGCCACACAAGGCGTTTTTATTTTTGTTTTGATTACTTTTGTGTGTTTTTCCTTTCCTCGTCAGAAGGGCTTTTAATTGTTCGTCACCGTTTGCTGAACCGGCGGTGGTTCATATTTTGTGTACCGTATACAGATTGCTCTGCCTTGCGTTTTCAAAATATCTTTGAGAAACATCAACATAGCCTTTCTCTGTAAGACCTCTTATTGCTTTACGGCAGGAGTTCTCACACATACCGCAGTACTTTGCAATGTTGGGAACGGAGTAATAACTCATTCCTTTAGCATCACCTCTGCTTGTCAGAAAGCTGTACACCACAAACTCCATAGGCGTTAAGCCTTCATCAAAAATTTTATTAGGCAGAAGAAAGAAATTGCCTTTTTGCTTATTCATAAAATCACCTCCTCACTTACCCTTGCACACTTTTTTAACCTTTTGAGCCAAACTTTTTTAAAAACCCCTTCACTATATAGCCGCGAAAACGGCAAAAAATGAGGGTGTTTCAGTTTTATTTACAAAATATTTACATACCCCTCCATATATTTAGCCGTTGAGTAACTACTTTTGAGCCAAATTTTTTTATCACAAAAAAAGATAACAGATTTTTTCATATTGCGTGCATCTTCGGAAGATACATTTCGAGGTTACTGTATCAACTTGTACAAACAATATGTAGTAGTTAAATTAATAACCTTGTTTAGCCATAACTATTCATTAAACCTCATTGACACAAACCAACACTTTTTATCCATTAATTATGTATCTTCCAAAGATACATCTTTTTTATTTTCATCACTTTGCACAACAATTTGAAAACAAAAATAGCAGTTTCTCGTAATTGAGAAACTGCTATTCATAAGCAAGTATTTTTAAATTGAAATTCTTATTCGTTTAATAACCTAACCGCTAACTTAAATCCGATTTCAAACGCTTGACATTCAACCAGGGAAGTGTACTCATCAACACATTCAGCATACTTCTTGTACTCATCAAGTTCTTTGCCCTTAAGTGTTGATGTCAGATACTTCTGATGCCTTGCCATCAGTTCAACTAACTTCTTTTCTTCATCAGATACTTCTTTATCTTCACTTGGATTTATATTTCCATACCATAGTTCTTGTAGTATTGACATAAATAATCAACTCCCTTGCAGTACAACAAATACCACAAAGGAGTTTGAATATCCAGATATTTTTACTAATTCGAACAATAAAAATATCATACCAAAAAGTTTTATCAAATTGTAGTTTTTGATAAAATTTTAAGCGCTCTATATAACTTGTTTAATGACTTTTAGCAGCAAATGCATTACTATTTGTAATAGAGCAAAATACAACAAGTTATAAGGAGACGATCGTATGAAAGAAAAGAAGAAAACGCCGTGGATTATGAAGACGGCAATCATCATAGGCGTACTGGTTATCCCTTTGCTTTATTCCTATTTCTATTTAGGAGCATTCTGGGACCCGTATGCAAGACTTGATGATGTTCCCGTGGCAGTAGTTAATCTTGACAGCGGTGCTGTTATTAACGGCGAGGAGAGAAATCTCGGTCAGGAAATCTGCGATAATCTTGAAAAGGACGGAACACTTAAATTTGTATTTACCGATAATGCAGACGCAGAACAAGGTGTACTTGAAAATGATTATTACGCTTCAATAACAATTCCTAAAGATTTTTCAAGCAATGCCTCAACTGCTTCAAAGGACACTGAAAAACTACATAGTTCGATTGTTTACACGGCAAACCAAAAAAAGAATTATCTTGCTGCACAGATAATTGAAAACGCAATGCCTACAATAAAGCAAACAGTTAATTCAAGCATTGATAAAGAAATAATTACTACTCTTTGCGACAAGCTGGAAAGCGTACCCGATTCAATGGGTGAGCTGCAAAACGGATTCAAGCAATTATCGGACGGATCCGGAAAACTGAGTAGCGGTACTAACGAGCTTGCTGACGGAGCAGATAAATTATACGAAGGATCAAGTGCTCTTGCTGACGGCAGTAAACAGGTGTCAGACGGTGCAGTAACACTTCTTGACGGAATTAAAGCGCTTGATAAAGGGGCAAATACCTTAAATGCCTCAGTTCCTCAATTAGCCGATGGTGTTCAGCAGCTTACAGACGGTTCAGTTGTCCTAAGAAACGGAACAGCTGCATTAAATTCAAAAATTCCGGAATTATCTGGCGGTGCGGCACTGCTTAATAATGGCGCACTTCAGCTCAGCACAGGTCTTGATACCTTAAAATCAAACAGTCCCTCTCTTACTGCGGGTGCACAGCAATTAAACGCAGGTGCCACATCTCTTAAAAGCGGAATTCAAACATATACAGATGGTGTATCATCTGCCAATTCGGGTGCTGTTACTCTTGCCAACGGTATCGACGCATACACAACAGGTGTTGAAAGTGCAAGTGCAGGAGCAAATAATCTTTATAATGGTATTAATCAGGCAAACGAAGGATTAAATCAAATTGTTACACAGGTTCAGGCTTCATCACAACAGCTTGAGCACACAGCTCCCGACAGCAGTCTTGATGCCCTTTCCTCCGGTACATCACAGGTGTATGAGGGCATCGGCACATTCAGTACAAATTATACGAATGCTTTAAACGCTCTTAAATACTATCAGACAACAGGTGATACTCAGTATCTTAATGTGGCAGTCAGTGGATTTGAACAGCTTGACAACAGCCTCCCTGCTCTTAAGTCAGGTGCTCACCAGGTAAGTAGCGGCGTTACGAAATTGACTGACGGTATGAAAGATGTTAAAAACAACACTTCGCAGCTTCTTACAGGCTTGCAGGCATTGCAATCAGGCTTTGGTAACAATACGGACAGCAGTACATTGTTAGGAGGTGCGTATGCTCTTAATCAGGGACTTAGTACATTAAAATCTAATAACAATACACTAAACTCAGGAGCACAGGCATTAAAAACAGGACTTAATACTCTTAACAGTAACAGCAATGCTCTTAATCAAGGTGCAAATGAGCTTTCAAGCGGTGCAAGCACACTAAGCACAGGCGTTAACAGCTATACAGATGGTGTTGCGTCAGCTGCTAACGGTGCTGCTCAGCTTAAAGAGGGTACTTCTTCATTAACATCAAAAATCCCTGCCCTTACTCAGGGAGTAAATGCACTTGACGAGGGAGCAGGTGAACTTAGCACAGGTCTTATACAACTCAATTCAAAGGTACCTGCACTTTCAAACGGTGTTTCGGCTCTTGCAGACGGCTCAGGTAAATTACTTGCAGGTGCTGACAAGTTATCAACAGGTGCTAATGATTTGTCTGTCGGTACAGTTCAGCTTGATAATGGTATATCAACATTAAGAACAGGTGCATATTCACTTAATGATGGTGCAACTCAGCTTGACAACGGTATTAGCAATGCAAAGGATGGTGTTGATGAATCAATCACCGATACTATCATTCAGCTAAATGCTTTGGACGGACTTGCAGATTATGCCGAAGAGCCTATATCAACAGTAACAGAATATGTTCAGCCGGTGGAAAATTACGGTTCTGCCTTCGCACCATACTTTATGTGTCTGTCACTTTGGGTAGGTGGCTTGATGATTTACTTTGGTATTTATCTTGATTATAACAGAAAAATAAAATCACTTACCAAGGACTCTAACAGAATAATTTTGAGAACACTATCCTTTGGTCTTATCAGTATGGCTCAGGGTGTACTTCTTGCAATAGTAATCAAGGACATTCTTCACATTGTTGTAAATAATCCGTTAATGCTGTTTATGTCCTGCATACTTGTTTCATTAACCTTTATGACAATAATACAGTTCTGTATTATTAATCTCGGTGACGCAGGCAAATTTGTTTCACTTTTACTGCTTATTCTTCAGCTTACATCCTGCGCCGGTACTTTCCCGATAGAAACACAGTCAGGCTTCTTCAGAGTTATCAATAAAATTCTGCCAATGACATATTCTACACAACTCTTTAAAGAGGCTATAAGCGGAACGGCAGGTTCAAACGCAGGAAAAAGTGCAATAATACTTGCTGCTTTCTTCGTGGTGTTCCTTGCTTTAACACTTATCTTTAGCCACAGCTCACTAAAAAAGGATTTACAGAGAATTGATGCTAACACAAAGGAAAAAATGGCAGTGTCTAAATAAACCATCCTATTGTTTAAAAGAGGAGAATACATATGGCTAAATTTAATTTTTATCAATATGTATGGATATTCATTTCAGGCTGTTACTTAGGCTACGGTGTAGAAACACTTTGGTGTTTGATTAAACTTGGCTACATAGAAAGCAGAAAATCCCTTGTGCTCGGTCATCTCAGCGTAGCCTACGGAATGGGAGCCGTACTTCTCACGCTTTTACTTGTGCATTTTCAAAATTCATCTGCTTGGAAGATATTTTTAGTTGCTTTTGTCAGTGGAACTGTTGTTGAATATATCTGTTCATTAGGACAGGAAATTTGCTTCGGCTCGGTAGCTTGGGATTACAGCCATCTTCCGCTAAATATAAACGGCAGAGTGTGCCTTTTATACTCACTTTTTTGGGGAGTGCTTGGGTTATTTTGGGTAAAGCTTGTTATACCGTTTATGAGTAAATGCTTTGATAAAATCAATATACCTTTTGATAAAGTAATAATTTGGGCATTTATAGCATTCTTTGTATTTGATGCTACGCTGTCTGCTTCAGCTGCAATACGAATGGATAAGCGAGATAACGGCGAAGATGCGAAAAATCACTTTGAGCAATATCTTGATACTCATTATGATGACGAAACAATGCACAAAATCTATGCAAACTCAAAAAGTGTTGAAAAAAACAAGTAGAAAACTTCAAAATAATTGAACTTTAAAATTAAAGCTAAAAATTATATATCCCGTCATTCTTGTATATTGACAAAAAGTTAACAATGTTTTAAGATATGATATATAATCATATTGCTTAGGAGAATTCTGATGGAAAAAGAGAACACTTACGAGTACAAATTTGATACGGTTAAACCACCGAAGGACAGAGTTTATGAGGATAGAGTAATGCACTATTACGAAAATCACTCTGACGAGCCTCCCCGTGAGCTTATTTTAAAGCTTGGTAAAAAAATTACGGATCGTATTCTTTATAAAATTCCGTGGGTGCCGAAAATCGGTGAAACAATGACCGTCAACGACCCTGAATATTGGGGCCTTGCCGCAATGGTTACTGATGAAATGGCAGAGATTGCACTTAAAATGAAGGTGCATAAGGGTATGACTCTTCCCGAAATTCAGAAGGCAACAGGCAAGGACGCCGATTATCTTGAAAATATACTGCAGGAAATGGCAAATGTAGGTCTTATTGAATATAACTGGGAGAATCCTACAAGAACAAAGCAGTATGTTCTTCCTATGTTTGTACCGGGCAGTGCAGAATTCTTTAATATGAAATGGGATAATATCGTTGAACATCCACAGGTGGCAAATTTCTTTGAAAGAATGACTCAGCTACCTTTAGAAAAGATTACACCTATGGTACCTCCGGGAGGTGCAGGTATAGGTATGCATGTTATCCCTGTCGAAAAGGCTATTGAGATGGAAAATGAAAGTGCCAGCGTTGAACATATTTCTCACTGGCTCGACAAATATGACGGTAAATATGCAGCAGGTCCCTGCTCCTGCCGTTATTCAAGGGCAATATGCGGTGAGGGCTGTGCAGATGACCCTGAGGATTGGTGTATTGGTGTAGGCGATATGGCCGATTACCTTGTTGAAACAAACAAAGGCCATTACATAACTCGTGAAAAAGTAATGGAGATTTTGCAAAGAGCAGAGGATAACGGCTTTGTTCATCAAATTACCAATATTGACGGAGAAAACAAGATTTTTGCTATATGTAACTGTCAGGTTAAGGTATGCAATGCACTGCGTACGTCTCAGCTTTTTAACACTCCGAATATGTCACGCTCAGCGTATGTTGCCAGAGTTGAGGCAAAGGACTGCGTAGCCTGTGGCAGATGCGTTGAATACTGCCCTGCAGGCGCAGTAAAGCTCGGTCAAAAATTATGCACCAAGGACGGCGGACATATAGAATATCCAAAGCAGGAGCTGCCTGACACAAATGAGTGGAGCGAGGATAAGTGGTCACCGGATTACCGTGACAAAAACAGAATTAACTGCTACGATACAGGTACAGCACCATGTAAAACTGCCTGTCCTGCTCATATTGCAGTACAGGGCTATCTTAAAATGGCATCTCAAGGCAGATATACAGATGCCCTTGCCTTGATAAAGAAAGAAAATCCTTTCCCTGCAGTATGCGGCAGAGTGTGCAACAGACGATGTGAAGATGCCTGCACAAGAGGTACCATTGACCAAGCTGTTGCTATTGACGAGGTTAAAAGATTTATTGCACAGCAGGACTTAAACGCTGACAAGAGATATATTCCCAAAAAGGTTATTCCTTCGAACAGAGGCGAATTCAAAAACAAAATTGCTATTATCGGTGGTGGTCCTGCAGGTCTTTCCTGTGCATATTATCTTGCAGTTACAGGCTATCGCCCAACAGTGTTTGAAAAGAACGAAAAACCCGGCGGTATGCTGACCTATGGTATTCCGTCTTATAAGCTTGAAAAAGATGTTGTTGAGGCAGAGATCGATATTATCCGTCAGCTTGGCGTAGAGATTAAATGTGGCGTTGAGGTTGGTAAGGATATTACACTTAACGAATTAAGAGAACAGGGCTATGAGGCATTTTATATTGCAATCGGTTGTCAAGGCTCACGCAAGGCCGGTATTGCAGGTGAGGACGCAAAGGGTGTTATGAGCGCTGTTGATATTCTCCACACCATAGCGGAAAATCAAAGCTTAGACCTTAACGGAAGAAAGACAGTAGTTATCGGCGGCGGTAATGTTGCAGTTGATGTGGCTCGTTCCGTTAAAAGATGCGGTGCCGATGTGCTTGGTATGTACTGCCTTGAAAGCAGAGGAGAAATGCCTGCCTCTACAGAAGAAATATTTGAAACTGAGGACGAAGGCATTACAATCCAAAACGGTTGGGGGCCGAAGGAAATCCTTACCGAAAACGGAAAGGTTAAAGGAATTGTACTTAAAAAATGTCTGTCGGTTACGAACGAAAGCGGACGCTTTAATCCGCAGTATGATGAAAATGATACTGTAACTATTGATTGTGATAATGTATATCTTTCAATCGGTCAAAGCATTGATTGGGGCGATATGCTCAAGGATGAAGGTGTTGAGCTTGCACAGGGCGGCAGACCAAATGCTGACAGTTTAACATACCAAACTGCACAGAAGGATATTTTTGTCGGCGGTGATGTTTATACAGGTCCAAAATTTGCCATTGATGCCATTGCGGCAGGCAAGGAGGGCGCTGAGTCAATACACAGATTTGTTCACTACAATGCAAGTCTTACTATCGGCAGAAATCGTAGAGATTTTATTGAGCTTGACAAAAATAATATTAAAATTGAGGCATACGATAATTCTTCCCGTCAAATACCGGGAATGGATAAAAGCATTAACCACAGAACATCGTTTAGAGATGCTCATAAACCTTTCTCAGAGGAGCAGGTAAAGATTGAAACTGCTCGCTGTCTTGGCTGCGGTGCATCAGTTGTTGATGAAAACAAATGTATCGGCTGCGGTGTGTGCACGACAAAGTGTGAGTTTGACGCAATCAAGCTTCACAGAGAGCATCCTGAATGCAGTACAATGGTTAACTCCGATGACAAGATGAAAGCGATTCTGCCTTATATGATTAAGAGAAAAATTGCTATCAAAAAAGCCAAAAAGGGTTAATACTTATGCACGAACTTGGTATAGTTTTTCATATAATTAAGCAGGTTGAAGAGGTAGGAGAGGAAAACGGTGTAAGCCTTGTTTCCTCTGTTACTCTTGAGATAGGTCAGGTATCCGGAGTCCTTCACGATTATCTTGAGAATTGCTGGAATTGGGCTTGCAGTAAGTCAAAGCTTATGAATGGTGCAAAACTGATTATCGACGAGATACCTGCAGTGACATACTGTGAGGACTGCGGTGAGAAATATTCTACTGTTGAATACGGAAAAACCTGTCCCAAATGTTCGGGGGACAACACCTATCTGCTTAACGGTAATGAAATTATGATTAAGGAAATTGAAGTGCAGTAGTTCTTTGATGATAAATTATTTTAGAGGAGGGAATAAAATGTTATTCCAAATTTATGGCGATAACTCATTCTATCAGCTTCTTGGCTGGATTTTGGTTTTCGCAGGTCTTGTTATTTTTAACGAGATTGCACGCCGTTCAAAGGCAGGCGGAATTTTCTGTTTCTTTGTTCTTCCGGCGGCGTTGACGGTTTACTTTATTGCTATTGCCATAGGTGCAAAAGCAGGAGCAGAATGGGCACTGAATAACCAGACTCATATTTATATGAACGGTTGGTTCCATTATGCCAAGCTTTATGCGGCAACAGCAGGCTGTATCGGCTTTATGATGCTTAAGTACAAATGGGGCATAGGCAAGAAGGAATGGTTTAAGGTATTTCCCTTTGCCATTGTTGCAATCAATATCCTTATTGCCGTAGCATCTGACTTTGAGTCGGCCATTAAAGGCGGATTTACAGGCGGCTGGTGGCTGTCCAGTGAAAATGTTTGGATTTACGGCGGCTGGTGGAACTGGCTTAACGGTATTGCCGGTATCATCAACATTTTCTGTATGACAGGCTGGTGGGGTATATATACCTCAAAGAACAAGCATGATATGCTTTGGCCGGATATGACTTGGTGCTATATTCTTGCATACGATTTGTGGAACTTTGAATATACCTATAATAATCTTCCGTCGCACACTTGGTACTGCGGTCTTGCCCTTCTTCTTGCTCCAACCTTTGCAAACGCATTTTGGAACAGAGGCGGCTGGATTCAAAACCGTGCCAACACCCTTGCTCTTTGGTGTATGTATGCACAGGTATTCCCACTATTTCTGGACGACAGCAAATTCTCAGTGCTTTCCTCTGTATATCCTGAGGGCTACACAACCTCAATGATGGTTCAGGGCATCAATCCTGAAACAGTAGGTGCCGCTAATCCAAAGGCACAGGCAGTTATTTCAATAATTGCACTTGTTGCTAATGTTTGCATACTCGCTGCTATTATCAAGCGTTCTGTTGAACAAAAGAAGAATCCTTATAAGAATGAAATCTTCACAGACCAAAAGAATTATAAGGACGCCCTTCTCAGAGCAGCAGAGGCAAACAGAGAAATTGCTTAATTCATAAATTTATATAACATAAAAGGCAGCTGATGGTTCTTGTCAGCTGTCTTTTTATGTCTGTCAGAAAATGAATTCCATTGATAAAATTTTAAAAACATGCTATATTGTAATTGGTAAATATTATTTTGTGAATGAAACGGGGGTTTTTTATGTCACAAATAACAAAAAAGGCTTTAGCTCAATCTTTAAAAAATCTACTATTAAAGAAACCGTTAAACAAAATAACTATCAATGATATTGCAGATGATTGCGGTATTAACCGAATGACCTTTTATTATCATTTTAAAGATATATATGACCTTGCTGAGTGGGCTTGCCTTCAGGAAGCCGCTAAAGTAATAAAAGAAAACAAAACGCACGATACCTGGCAGGAGGGTATGCTTCAGATTTTCTATACAGTGCGTGAAAATAAGCCGCTCATTATGAATGTTTACCGCTGTGTTGATCGTGAACAGGTTGAAAGGTATCTCAAACCTCTTATTGATAATCTTTTGCTGAAAGTTGTGGAAGAACAATCCGCTGATATGACCGTTCGTCAGGAAGACAAGGAATTTATTGCATCGGTATATTCCTATGCTTTTGTCGGCTTGATGCTTGACTGGATTAAAAATGATATGAAAGAAAACCCCGAACAGCTTATCAGCAAGCTTGCTTTGGTTATACAGAATACCTTTACAGATGCACTTGAAAGATTCAGAATAGATAAACCTTTATCAAAAAATGATATTTGATAAAAATGTTAACATCTTTTTGCCCGTGATAAAAAATTTATCACGGGCATTTTTCTGTTTATTGTTAACCTGCGAAAAAATAATATAATGAAATTACAAAATAAAAATTTGGAGATGAATTTTATGTATTATTCAGCAGGAACTTATGAATCCTTTGCACATCCCGAAAAGCCAAAGGATGTTGACAAAAAATCCGCCTATATTATCGGCACCGGTCTTGCCGGTCTTACAGCAGCATTTTATCTGGTGCGTGACGGTCAGATGAAGGGCGAGCATATCCACCTTCTTGAAAAGTTAGAGCTTGCCGGCGGAAGCTGTGACGGACGAAAGGATGTTACAAAAGGCTTTTATATGCGCGGCGGCAGAGAAATGGATAACCATTTTGAAGTTATGTGGGATATGTTCAGAGATGTTCCTTCTTTGGAAAATCCCGAGGTTTCCGTTCTTGACGAGTACTATTGGCTCAACAAGCACGATCCAAACTATTCTCTGTGCAGAGCCTCTGTAAACCGCGGAGAAGACGCTCATACAGATAAAAAATTCGGACTTGATAAAGAATCTGCAATGGCTCTTTCACAGTTGTTTATTACACCTGAAAAGACTCTTGAAGGTAAGAAAATTTCGGAGGTTCTGCCGGATTCATTCTGGTCAACAAATTTCTGGCTTTACTGGCAGACTATGTTTGCATTTCAACGTTGGTCAAGTGCGCTTGAGATGAAACGTTATCTATGCCGTTATGTTCATCATATTGATGGACTTCCTGATTTCAGCGCTCTTCGCTTCACAAAGTATAATCAGTATGAAAGCCTGATTTTGCCACTGGTAAAATACCTTGAAAACCACGGCGTTACAATCGAGTACGGTATGAATGTAAAAAATGTTATTATCGACACCGTAGGCGACAAAAAGATTGCAAGGCAGATTGTGTTTATTAAAGACGGCAAGGAGCAAACAATAGATTTAGTTGAAGATGACCTTGTGTTTATTACAAACGGTTGTTGCACCGACACTTCCTGCTACGGCGACCAAACACACGCTCCCGACCTTACAAAAGCTAAAAACGGTACAGGCGAGTCATGGGATTTATGGAAAAACATTGCAAAGCAGGCTGAGCACAGTGAGTTCGGTAATCCCGATAATTTCTGCACCAATATTGAAGAAACAAACTGGATGAGTGCTACTGTTGCAACATCTAACGAAGAAATTATTCAACACATAATCAACATTTGCAAGAGGGATCCTCGCGAGGGAAAGGTTACCACAGGTGGTATTGTTACTGTTAAAGACAGTATGGATAACTGGTATCTGTCGTGGACAATCAACCGTCAGCCTCAGTTTAAGTCACAGGATAAAGACACTGTTTTAATTTGGCTTTATGCTTTGACCACAAACAAGGAAGGTAATTATGTTAAAAAGGCAATGCGTGACTGCACAGGCGAGGAGGTATGCCGTGAGTGGCTGTATCATATCGGTATTCCTGATGCGGAAATTGATGACCTTGCAAAAAATGCCTGCAACACCACAACCTGCTTTATGCCATTCATTAACGCCTTTTTCCAGCCGAGAAAGAACGAGGACCGTCCAAAGGTTGTACCTGACGGCGCTGTAAACTTTGCTTTCCTTGGTCAGTTTGCAGAAACTCCCCGTGACACAATATTCACGATAGAATATTCAATGCGTACCGGTATGGAATCTGTTTATACTCTCCTTGATGTTGACCGCGGTGTTCCTGAGGTTTGGGGCAGTAAATATGATGTTCGTGAGCTTCTCCGTGCCTGCTACTACGCTATTGATAAGAAACCGATTACCGATGTTAAGCTTTCGCTTATGGAAAAGGAGTTCGTAAAGATTCTGCTTAAAAAGGTTGAAGGTACGGATATTGAAATTCTTCTAAAAGAAAGCGGTCTTATCGAGTAACAAAAAAATACAAACAGCAGAGGAGTAATCTTTCATTTACTCCCGAATTATAAATAATAATTTTATAGTATTTTTCCTAAAAGCTGATTCTCAATTTAATGGGAATCAGCTTTTTAACATTTAATAAAAGTAACATATTGAAAATAATGTGCTAAAATCCGTCAAAAACAATTCAAGCGAACAAACTGATTTTTTGTATTGTTTTCCTCAATATTATGAAAAAAGGTATACGTTTTGACTCCTAAACTGACGGCTACACAGGAGAACGAGGGTGCAGAAACAGTGAGCCAATTGAAAATTCGGCAGAAAAATCGGACAAGGAAAGCCCTAAACATCGCTGTTTAGGGCTTGTTTAATGGCTATCGACATTGCTACGAACCAAAAGGTCGGGGGTTCGAATCCCTTCCGGCGTACCAAAAATACCAGAGTAGTTTATATTGCTCTGGTATTTTTATTTTTGGCATTTTCTAACTGAAAGCTGCTCATAAACCGATTATTCATATATAACATTACATATAAAATAGGTATAAGTATATATTTTTACCTCTTAACACTTACAACACAAACACTCCTGCAAAACCTATCAAAGACGCCCATTTGACTCCCACTGAAACATTCATTGAAAACAGGCTTTGTTTGTGATATAACTAATACAAACAGCCAGAATTTGGAGGTTGATTATGAGGTTGGATGGCTTTGGCATATTTGTAAAAGATATGACAAAAATGATACAGTTTTACCGTGATGTACTTGGCTTTGAAATAAAAGAAAGCGAAGATACTGCAAATGTGTACCTTATAAAAGATGAAACCTTGTTTATGTTGTATGGAAGAAAAGACTTTGAAAAAATGACAAGCAGGAAATATGAATATATTATGGGTTTGAATGGACATTTTGAAATTGCTTTGTATGTCGATACCTATGATGAAGTTGACAAAACTTTCGCAAAAGTCGTTTCAAATGGTGCTGTTCCCGTTTTAAAGCCTGCAACCGAGCCTTGGGGACAGCGCACCTGTTATATAGCAGACCCCGAAGGAAACTTAATCGAAATAGGCTCATGGAACAAGCCATTTCGCAGTTGAACGGATAAGTACATGTAAATAATTTTTAATTTGTAGTTGTATTTAACAAAAACACCTCAACCAAAATAGTTGAGGTGTTTTTGTTGTTAGCTAATCAAATTGACATAATGAATAATTCAAATAACTACGCACCGAAATGTATGATTTTATTTCTGTGTTTTTTCAGATATTATTATAACCGGCTGAAAATCGGCAAAATGCGCCTGCATTGAGCATTTAGTTAATACTTAAAGTAAAAAAAGATCGACAAAAATCATGCTCTTTCGTTCAGTTTGATGAAATTAAGTATAATTTGTTGCAAAAAAGTAATAATGTAGTATAATTCTTATTATTGAAAAATGATCAGAATGAGGTATAGTTTATGGCCAGAGAAAAATGGGCTTCGCGCTCAACATTTATTCTTGCCGCCATTGGTTCAGCAGTCGGTTTGGGCAATGCGTGGCGTTTTCCGGGACTTGCCGCAAAATACGGCGGCGGTGCTTTCTTACTTGTTTACATTATTGCAATGCTTATCATGGGCATTCCGCTTCTTATGATGGAGATTTCTATCGGACGCAAAATGCGCCAGGGTGCTCCCGGAGCACTGAGAGGAATTAACAAAAAGTTTGAGCCTCTCGGCTGGGCGGCAACAGCAAACGCATTTGTAATCGAAATCTATTACGCAGTTGTATTTGCATGGGTAATCATGATGACGGTCTGCGCTTTCAAATTCGCTCCGCTTACAGGAAACAGCGAAGCGGCGGCAGGCGTTTGGGCAGACCTTATTAAGACCACGGGCACAACCTCCGGCTACACAACCATTTCATGGCCGGTTGTACTGAGCCTTATTGCAGCATGGGGTCTTATTTATTACTGCATCCGCAACGGCGCCAGCAGCGTTGGCAAGGTAGTTAAATACACTGTATTTCTTCCTGTAATCTGTCTGCTGATTATGGCTGTTAAGGGCTTTACGATGCCCGGCGCAATGGAAGGTATCAGAGCTCTGTTTATTCCCGATTTTACAGCTCTTCAGAACCCGAACCTTTGGGTTGAAGCCATCGGCCAGGTATTTTACTCCCTTTCAATTATGATGGCAATCATGTTCGCTTACGGTTCTTTCATTGATAAGGGAGCTGACATTGCGGCTGACGCAATGATAATTGCATTCTCAGACCTTGCAATCAGCGTTCTTTCCGGTATTGTTCTTTTCACAACTATGTACGGAACGGGAATGACAACAGCCGACATGAGCACATCAGGTATCGGCACGGCGTTTATGATTTACCCCACGGCGATAGTCAATCTTTCGTCAAGCGGCGTATTCAACGCAATATTCGCGGCAATCTTCTATTTCTGCCTTTGCACGCTTGCTATTGACTCTGCGTTCTCTATCGTTGAAGGCGTTTCAACAGCAATTTCAGATAAATTCCATCTGCTGAAGAAAAAGACCACTATTTGGATCTGCATTATTTCCGCTATCCTTTCTCTTTGGTTTGTTACCGGCGCAGGAATGGCTTGGCTTGACATTGTTGACCACTGGTGCAACAACTTCAACCTTATTATTATCGGTATCCTTGAGCCCATCGCTATCGGCTGGTGCTTCAAAACTTCAAAGATACTGCACGAAATAAATCTTAACACAAAGAATTTCAAAATGCCGGGCTGGTGGTTCAACTTCTCAATCAAGTTTGCCGCTCCCATTATGCTTACAATTCTGTTTATCTGGAACGTTTACGATCTGTTCAAGAACGACGGAGGAATTTACGGTTCCGCAGACGGTTACAGCCTGACATCTAACATCATCGGCGGTTGGTTACTGACAGCGTTCGTATTCATCAGCGGATTTATCGTAAAGATTATTGCAAAGAAAAAACATGTTAAAGACAACGACATAACCTGGGACACGGTTAAGGAGCCTGACGATCCCGATTATGTTGAAGATAAGGACTAAAATCTTTACACAGCGATACTATTTGTATTATAATATTAAAGAGGACGAGCGTTTTGCCGCCGTCCTCTTTTTTCTATCTTGTTTTGAGGGGAATAAATATGCTGCCGCTTGACTACGTAGTATTTGATATTGAAACAACGGGTTTTACACCGAACTACGCCGAAATAATCGAAATAGGCGCTCTTAAATGCCGCAACGCAGAAATAACAGATGAATTTCACAGTTATATCTGCCCTGATTGCGGTTACATTCCGAGAGCTATAACAAACCTTACCGGAATTACATACTCAATGGTCTGCGACAGTCCGGGATTTGAGGACGCTGTGCCCGCTTTTATCGAATTCGTCGGCAATATGCCCGTTGTTGGCCACAACGTCAGATTTGATATGCGATTTATTCAAACATACGCCAGAGCCTGCTCTTGGGATTTTGATCCAAGCGACGTTATTGACACGGTTCCCCTGGCAAGAAGGAAGATAAAGGACATCCCCAACCATAAACTGGAAACGATAAAACAGTATTTTGATATAGACCTGCCCTCCCATAATGCACTTGACGATTGCAGGGTAACCCAGTATCTATTTGAATACTGCAGATAAAGGCATAAGAAAACGCCGACGGACAATTCCGTCGGCGTTGATTTTTTATTTGGATTTACTTTTTGTTTTCATCCTCTTTTACGGATTTAATATCAGCAACAGACTGTTTTGTGAAATCGAAGTCTTTGCCCGGGAAAACAGCGTTCAGGACGATGCCGGCGATAGCGGCAACAGCAAGAGCGGAAAGTGTGATGTGGAACTCGCCCACTGTAAACGAAATTCCGTCGCCGAGACCAAGCGCGCAAACAAGGATAACAGCCGCAGTTATTGTATTTCTCGGCTTTGAGAAATCAACCTTGTTTTCAACAACATTGCGGATACCGATTGCGGAAATCATGCCGTAAAGCACGAACGAAATACCACCGACGATTGCGGCAGGCATTGAATTGATAAGAGCCGCAAACTTTGGCGAGAAGGAAAACAGAATAGCGAAATAAGCGGCGATACGAACTACTCTCGGGTCATAAACCTTTGAAAGAGCAAGAACGCCTGTATTTTCACCGTAAGTTGTATTGGCAGGGCCGCCGAAGAGAGCAGAAAAAGTTGTTGCCAATCCGTCGCCGGTAAGTGAACGGTGGAGACCGGGATCAGCAATATAGTTTTTGCCGCAGGTTGCGCTGATTGCGGAAATATCGCCGATATGCTCCATCATTGTAGCAAGAGCGATAGGCATAATAGCAACGATGGCGGTTATTGCCTTACCTGTATCGTGAACACCGCCGAATACAGTTGAACTCCATTCAATTGGGAAGCCAATCCACGGCGCTTCCTTAACAGCTGTAAAGTCAACAGCAAAACTCTCAACAGAAAATCCGTTTCCGACAATTACTGCCACGGCATAAGAACCGAGTATACCGATAAGGATGGGAACAATCTTTGCCATTCCCTTGCCGAAGATATTAACAATAATAACGAGACCAAGAGCAATGAGAGCAAGCCACCAGTTGCTCTGGCAGTTTGAAATGGCTGTAGGAGCAAGTCCAAGGCCGATTGCGATAATGATAGGACCTGTTACTACAGGCGGGAAGAAACGCATTACGCGGTTAATACCGATCAGTTTGATGATAGCCGCAAGAACGAGATAAACAAGTCCTGCACAGGCAACGCCGAGGCAGGCATAAGGAAGCATTTCCTTATTTGCAACCTGCTGACCGTTTGCGTCTGTAAGCATTGGAGCAACGGTTGCATAACCGCCTAAAAACGCAAATGAAGAACCGAGAAACGCCGGTACTTTAAATTTAGTGAAAACATGGAAAAGCAACGTACCGAGACCTGCCATAAGCAGTGTAGTTGCAATATCAAGACCCGTAATCAGCGGAACCAGCACCGTTGCGCCGAACATGGCGAACATATGCTGAAATCCGAGAACGATCATTCTCGAAACGCCCAGCTTACGGGCATCATAAATACCCTTTGAAAAATCTATACTTTTTTTAGACATAGGCTAACCCCTTCTTTCCTCTTCTTTATGTATTGTATTATTTCGTGCCGAAAATACGGTCGCCCGCATCGCCGAGACCGGGAACGATATAGCCGTTTTCATTAAGATGCTTATCCATTCCGGCACAGAAAATATCAACGTCGGGGTGAGCTTTCTTCAGAGCCTCAAGTCCCTCCGGAGCAGCAATAATGCAAAGGAATTTGATGCTTCTGGGCTGTCTTTTCTTTATCTGACCGATAGCATCAATTGCGCTTCCGCCTGTTGCAAGCATCGGGTCAAGAACAAACACGTCGCGCTGACCGATATCGTTCGGCAGTTTGCAGTAATACTCAACGGGCTCAAGGGTTGTCTCGTCGCGGTAAAGACCGATATGGCCTACTTTTGCCGCAGGAACAAGGCTCAGTGCACCGTCTACCATTCCGAGACCGGCGCGGAGAATCGGAACAAAAGCAAGTTTTCTGCCGGCAATGGTTTTGCAATCGGCAACACCGCAGGGCGTTGTAACCTTCTTGTCCTCCATCTGAAGATCTCTTGTGGCATCGTAAATCATAAGCATTGCGATTTCGTTTACAAGATCTCTGAACTCTTTTGTACCTGTGCTGACGTCGCGCAGGATGCTCAGTTTGTGCTGAATCAGCGGATGATCCATAATTACTACTTTTCTTTCCATAAGTAAATCCTTTCCTTATTTATAATTATGTTTATTCGTATACGCTTTCTTTGAGCTGGCCGATATATGGCAGATTGCGGTACTTCTGGTCAAAATCAAGACCGTAGCCCACAACGAAAGCATCCGGAACCTCACAGCCCACATAATCCGCTTTCAGATCAACTACCCGGCGCTCGGGTTTATCAAGGAGGGTAACAATGCTTATGCTGGAGGGATTTCTCGTTTTCAGCATCTGGCAAACGTAAGAAAGTGTTCTTCCGCTGTCAAGAATGTCCTCAACAAGAAGCAAATCGTAGCCCTCAAGTTCAATATCAATATCCTTGATTATTTTTACTATTCCGCTTGAGCGGGTCCCGCTGCCGTAACTGGAAACAGCAAGAAAGTCAAGTTTGCACGGCAAATCTATCTGCCTTACCAGGTCTGCCATAAACAGAACCGAACCTTTTAGAATTCCTACAACAAGCAGATTTTTGCCTGCAAAATCTTTTGTAATCTGGGCGCCCAGACGTTTATTGATTGAGCGCAGTTCTTCTTCCGAAACAAGAACTTTTTCTATATCCTCTTGCATTTAACGCTCCTCCCTGAAATAGGAAAGACCTAATGCCGCAGGACCTTGGTTTTCCTTTTTCTTTGTAAATGATGTGAAAATAAGAATAATAATAGTTACAACGTAAGGCAGCATTTTGAACAGTTCTTTTGTTGCGCTGGAAAGACCGGGAACATAAAGATCTGCGATATAAAGGCCGCCGAACAGGAAAGCGCCCAGCATTGCAAAGTTGGGCTTCCAGATAACAAAGATAACAAGTGCGATTGCAAGCCATCCTCTGTCGCCGAAACTCTGGGTATCCCATGTTCCGCTCTGATATTCCATTACGAAGAACAGACCGCCGAGACCGGCGATTGCGCCGCCGATGCAAGTTGCAAGATATTTATACTTTGTTACGTTAATACCGGCCGCGTCTGCAGTTGCAGGATTTTCGCCCACCGCGCGGAGGTTAAGGCCGACCCTGGTCTTTTTAAGCACAAAAGTCGCTATAATTGCAATCACTATTCCGACATAAAGCAGGAAACCGTGGGCAAGGAAAATTGTTCCGAATGCTCCGAGCTTATCTGCAAAAGGAACGCTCTTCTGATAAGCGTCGATAGTAGTGCGGATAGAAGTATCGCTGATACCGAGAATATTACCCAGCGCGCCGCCGTAAAAATTACCGAGGCCACAGCCGAATGTTGTTATTGCAAGACCTGTAACGTTCTGGTTTGCACGAAGCGTTACGGTAAGGAAACAATAGATAAGCGCAACAGCAGCGGAGCACAGAAGGCTGAACGCAAGAGATATAAGCACGCTTACCCAGCCTATCGGCTCAGCAACAGATTTTTCATATATTGTTGAACTTACCATACCGGAAACGCCGCCGACAACCATTATTCCGGGAATTCCCAGGTTGAGGTTACCCGACTTTTCGGTAATAATCTCTCCGGTTGCGCCGAACAGCAACGGAAGTCCCTGAGCAATAGCTCGCTGAAGAAAATAAATCAATGTTGTCATGCCTGCGCCTCCTTTGATTCATGCTTTTTTCTGAAAGTTACTTTGTAATTTACGAAGAACTCACATCCCAGAACGAAAAACAGCATTATACCGATTACAACGTCTGAGGCGTAGTCGTTAAGGTTATAGCTGGAAGCAATCTGGTCTGTACCGTTGCCGAGGAAGACAACAAGAAGGCTTGTAACAATCATATAAAACGGATTAAGTTTTGCCAGCCAGGCAACGATGATAGCCGTAAATCCGTTTCCGCCAACAAGAGAAGTATTCATTGTATGGTGGGTTCCGCCTACAAGCAGGAAGCCGGCAAAGCCGCAGATAGCGCCTGAAAGAAGCATTGTGCGGATAATGACCTTTTTAACGTTAAGGCCGATATAACGGGCGGTGTTTTCAGACTCGCCTACAACGGAAAGCTCGTATCCATGCTTAGAATATTTAAGGTAGATATACATAAACACAGCGAGAATAAGCACAAGCACGATATTCCAGCCGTACTCAACGCCGAACAGCATCGGGAACACGCCGTTTTCAAATACGCCAACGTCCTGAGTACCGGGCTGACGCTCCCAGAGAACAAGGAAGTAACTCATCAGCTGAATTGCAACGTAGTTCATCATCAGCGTAAACAGAGTTTCATTTGTCTTGAAATTAGCCTTGAAGATTGCGGGAATAACAGCCCAGATAGCGCCTGCCGCAGCACTGGCGATAAACATAAGTATAAGCACTTTGCCGTTTGACGTTTCAGGGAACATTTTAATAACGGTTACCGACGCCAAAACGCCCATAAGCGTCTGGCCTTCGCCGCCGATATTCCAAAATTTCATTTTAAACGCGGGAGCAAGGGCCAAAGCAATGCAAAGCAGAGCGGACATTTCACGCAGTGTTATTTTAAATTTTCTTGCCGTACCGAAAGCGCCCTTTATCATTTCAGGAAGAACGCTGAAAAAGTTAGCGTTGCCGTTTGTAATCATTGTAATTACCAAACTGCAGACAATAAATCCAAGCACCAGAGCGGCAACCCGGACTAAAATTGACGTAGCCAAAGGCACATCAGCACGCTTTGAAATACGTACAAAGGGTTCTTTTACTGTTTTAGAACTCATTCTTCTGCCTCCTCTTCCTGTTTTGTAGTAGTCATAAGAATACCGATATCTTCCTTAGTTGTCTTTCGTCCGTCAACCTCTCCGCTGATATGGCCCTGGCTGAGAACGATAATTCTGTCGCAAAGCTCAACAAGAACATCCAGGTCTTCGCCGACGAAAATTACGGCGGTGCCAAGTTCTTTCTGCTGGTTGAGCAGGTGATAAATCGTATATGATGAATTTATATCAAGTCCTCTTACCGGATAAGCCGCCATGAGCACGGTGGGAGATGACGCAATCTCTCGTCCCACAAGGACTTTCTGAACGTTACCGCCTGACAGTTTGCTTACAGGTGTCTCAGCGTCAGGTGTAACAACTTCAAGCTCTCTGATTATTTTTTCCGCAAGATCTTTCGGGTTCTTTCTGTGGAGCATAAAGCCTCTGCCCTTTTCGTAGCTTCTGAGCATCATATTATCGGTAATGCCCATTGAACCTACAAGACCCATTCCGAGACGGTCCTCGGGAACGAAAGACAGACGAACGCCGAGATTTCTTATCTGGAGAGGCGTCTTATCCTGAAGATCCTCTTCCTCGCCTGTTTCCGGATTGTTATATATAATGTTACCGCTTTTCAGATGCTGAAGACCGGCAATCGCTTCAAGCAGTTCTTTCTGACCGCTGCCGGCGATACCTGCGATACCCAGTATCTCGCCCGATCTCGCTTTGAAAGAAACGTTGCGCAGAATATTTACACCCTCGTGGTTAACAACCGAAACGTTGTTTACAATCAGACGGGTATGTGGATCGTGAGGTGCGGGACGTTCGATATTCAGGCTTACCGCCTTGCCCACCATCATTTCAGTCAGAGACTGCTCGGTGGCGTCCTTCGTTTCAACAGTTCCGATATACTCGCCTTTTCTCAGAACGGCAACACGGTCTGACAATTCCAGCACTTCGTGGAGCTTATGGGTAATTATGATAATAGCTTTGCCGTCGTCGCGCATATTTCGCAAAACGGCGAAAAGCTGGCGGGTTTCTTTAGGCGTAAGAACGGCGGTGGGCTCGTCCAAAATAAGAATTTCCGCCCCTCTGTAAATTACTTTTACAATCTCGACCGTCTGTTTTTCAGATACTGACATTTCGTATATCTTTTTTGCCGGGTCAAGCTGAAATCCGTAAGCGTCGCATATTTTCTTTATCTTTTCTGCTGACTTCTTAACGTTGAAGCGGCCTTCTTCTTTAAGTCCGAGAATAATATTCTCAGTAACGCTCAGCACGTCAACAAGTTTGAAATGCTGATGGATCATGCCGATTTTGTACTGAAAAGCGTCGCGGGGAGATTTTATAGAAACCTCCTTGCCGTCAACAAAAATCTGGCCTTCGTCGGGATAATAAATACCCGAAAGCATGTTCATGAGAGTGGTTTTTCCGCTGCCGTTTTCGCCCAGTATTGACAAAATCTCGCCTTTCTTTACGGAGAGGGAAATATTGTTGTTGGCTACAACGGAGCCAAAACGCTTCGTTATATTTCTCAATTCAATGGCTGTTTGAGACATCCGATATCCTCCTTGCGGTCTATTACACTCAATTTATTCAGTAAAAACGCAAAATGACTGTTTTGCTTCTTTATTGAGTAAACAGACAAAATTCAGCATTAGCGGAGTGCCGCAGCACTCCGCTAATGACATGAAAACAATTTATTTGATGGTTACACCGTCAATGATAACGTTGAAGTAGGGAGCTGAACGAACAGATGATTCGCTGAATTCGCCGTCCTTGATTACCTGGGTATCCGGTGTGTACTGATCGTCATAAACCGCATCAGCCATGTAAGTCAGCAGGTGGCCGTCTTCGTCGATAGTATAATTTTCTGAAGAAATTGAGTTTGCTTCAAGGGTCTTGGGTGATACTGTGAATGTTGAAGTATCAAATACCTTGAGGCTGCCGTCGATGATCTTCTGTGAAGTTTCTTCAACAGTTTTCTTCATTGCGTCTGTTACGTTTGTTTCGCTGTAACCGATAAGCTCTGCAGAACCTGTGTCAAGGCCTTTGCACCAGTCGGTATCAATTGCTGTGCCGTCCATTACGCATTTGAATGCGTATTCAAAGTAAGGCTCCCAGTTAACTTTTGATGAAACAAGGTTTGCTGTGGGTGCAACGTTGTTGAAGTCAATGTTGTAGCCAACATGGTAAGCGATCTTGCCTTCCTTCATTGCTTCTTCGCAAGCCTCGGGTGAACCGTTTGTATCTGCGTGTTCGCTGATAAGAACGCACTTATCTTCAATAAGCTTGTTTGCAGCTTCCTTTTCCTTAGCATAATCTGCCCAGGAGTCAGTATATGTTACTTCCATTGTAGCGGATTTGCAAACGCTTCTCGCGCCAAGGAAGAAAGAGGTATATCCGGAAATAACCTCAGAATAGGGCTTAGCGCCTACGTAGCCGATTTTAGCCTGATCAGCTGTGATTGTCTTTGCGTCGATGAGCTCGTTGAGTTTAAGACCTGCAATTACGCCGGCAAGATATCTTGCTTCGTAAATTCTTGCAAATGCGGTGTGGTAATTGTCAAGCTTTTCGATCTGAGCCATCTGGCCTGTTGCGTGAAGGAACTGAACTTCGGGATATTCCTTAGCAGCTTTGATTACGAAAGGTTCATGGCCGAAGCTGTCTGCAAAGATTACGTTGCAGCCGTTTTCAGCAAGGTCTACAGCGTTGTCATAGCACTTTGTTGATTCAGGAGTATCCTTCTTGTAGATGATCTGAGAAGAATCAATGCCAAGAGCTTTTGCGGCGCCTTCAATAGCGTCAATGAAGTTCTTGTCATAACCTACTGTTTCATTGTGCAGCAAGATTACGCCGATTTTGATGTTGCTGGCAGAAGTTTTGCCCGCTTCCCCTTCTGTGTTGCTCTTTCCGCCGGAGCAAGCCGCAAATGAGAATACTAATACGACTGCAAGCAGTAAAGCAACAAGTTTTTTGGTTACTTTCATTTTTCTACCTCCGTTTATAAAAATGAATTTATTATAAGGCTAATGCCGTATAACCGAAAAATCAGTCTCTGAAAATAATTTCTCCTGTTTTATCGTTCATATCGTCGATTATGGCAAGAGATTCAACTCTTATTCCCTCACTGCGCAGTTTGTCGCCGCCGTGCTGGAAACCTTTTTCAATAACGGTGCCGCAGCCCACAAGCTGAGCTCCGCTCTGGTGAACCAAATCAATAAGCCCCCGCAATGCATTGCCGATTGCAAGAAAATCGTCTACGATAAGAACTCTGTCACCGGGATTAAGAAATTTCTTAGACACGATAACGTCGTATGTAGTTCCGTGGGTAAATGACGCTACCTGGGTTTTATAAACTCCGCCCGCGATGTTCTTCGTTTTGTTTTTCTTTGCGAAGACAAGGGGACATTCAAACTCAAGAGCCGCCACACTTCCTACAGCAATGCCGGAGGCTTCTATGGTTAAAATTTTATTTACGTTGTCATCTTTAAACAGGCGGTGAAACTCGCGGCCTATTTCTTTCATAAACGGGAAATCAATCTGGTGATTTAAAAAGCAATCTACTTTCAGAATGTTGCCCTCATATACCTCGCCTTCGGCGATGATCTTTTTCTTTAAAGCTTCCATAAAATTACTCCATAAGGACTTAATATTGAGTGATGTATATATAATAATACTAAATGCGACCTTTTTCAACAAGCAATCTAACAATGACATAAAATTTTAACTTTTTTTGCATTTGAATAAAATTATGCTATAATGGCATCAAACAAGCGTTTACTAAAACAATCAACGGTAAAAAATGATGAAAAGCAAAGAAAAAAGCACATTCAGAAAAATTGAATTTCACAGAATAGAAACGTTCTATTTGATAATAAGAGGAATAGAAGTAGGCATTGCCGCAGGTCTCGTTTCGGCGCTTTATCGATTTCTTCTGTCTAAGGCGGAAAGCATCAGCCTTTCGGTTATTGAAGCGGTTAAAGGCAGTCCCTTAAAGATAGCTCTCTGGCTGGCGGCTCTCGTGCTCATAGGTTTCATCGTTTCAAAAATAGTAAGATACCAGCCCCTTGCCTCATCCAGCGGAATTCCCCAGATAACAGGGGAAATCAGAGGTTATTTTGACCCTGTGTGGTGGAAGATAATTCTCGCAAAGCTCATCGGCGGAACGATGTCAATTTTCAGCGGACTTTCCCTTGGCAGAGAGGGCCCCAGCATTCAGCTGGGCGGAATGGCGGCGAAGGGAGTTGCCAGAATAACGAAGGCGGACAAAACCACCGAACTGCGCATGATAAGCTGCGGCGGCGGAGCAGGTCTCGCGGCGGCGTTCAATGCTCCGCTGGCAGGCATAATGTTCACCCTTGAGGAAATCCACAAAACCATTGACGCCAGCATTATCTGCATGGGTATCGTTGCCACGATTACAGCGGATTTTATATCAAAAATATTTTTCGGGCAGGATACTGTTTTCAGCTACACAACGGGCAATGTGCCGCTTAAGAGTTACTGGATACTGATATTACTCGGAATAATTCTCGGCCTGTCCGGCGTTTGCTACAATGCAATTATGCTTTTCGGACAGAAGATAATTTCAAAAATCAAAATGGAATACAGAATGATGCTGATATTCCTGATAAGCGGTGTTTTGGGGCTTTTCATGCCGAAAGTTCTCGGCGGCGGCCACACCATGGCAACACTGCTTATCAACGAGCATCCGGGAATTACGGTGCTTGCCGTTCTGCTTATAACAAAATTCCTGTTTTCACTTGTTTCTTTCAGTTCCGGAGCACCCGGCGGAATATTCTTCCCGCTCCTTATTCTGGGAACGTATCAGGGCGCGATATACGCTGAAATAGCAATAAAATACTTCGGGCTCGACCCGTCACTTTGGCAGGAGATAGTTGTTGTTTCCATGGCGGGATTTTTCGCTTCTATCGTTCGCGCGCCGCTTACGGGAATTATTCTGGTATTTGAAATGACGGGAAATCTTGACAGTCTGCTTCCCCTTGCCGCAGTAAGCCTTACAAGTTACGCACTGGCAAATCTTTTGGGAAGCACCCCGATTTACACTTCTCTGCTTGAGAATATACTGAAAAACAACGACCAGCAGGAAACGAAGGCTCCGAAAATCGGAGAAAAAGTACTTCAGACCTATGTTCTGCCAATCGGCAGTCCGTTAATAGGCAAAGCGATAAAAGATGTTGACTGGGGCCGCCACTGCCTTGTTGTCAGCATTGAAAGAGAAGAAAATTCCGTAACGCCCAAGGGAGAGACGGTGCTCTGCGAAGGGGACACGCTGGTTATAATGATAAGCCAGCGGCGCTTTTCGAGGGACAACGAACGGATAGAAAAAATAATAAACGGATGAACTGCCTATGAAAATCAACTTGAGGACAGCGAAAGAGATAAAAGAACTTAAAGGCTTCGGCGCCTCTGCCGCATGGTGGAGCACAGCGGTGCCCGACGAAAAGACGGCAAGAAATCTTGCCGAACTCCTTTACGGAAACAGCGGCTTAAAACTTAACATTTACCGCTACAACGTTGGCGGCGGATACAAAAAAGACAACTGCCGCGTTGATAATCCCTGGCGCAATATTGAGAGCTTCATGGACAAAGACGGAAATTATGACTTTTCAAAAGACGCAAACGCCGTAAGGATGATGCGCTGTGCTCTTGATACAGGAAATGTTGACACATTGGTATTCTTTGCCAATTCGCCGCATTTTATCCACACCCATACTAAACAGGCAAGCGGCGGCTTCACAGAGCATTTTTCTAATCTTAGAAAAGAGTGCTACGGCGACTTTGCAAAATATTTTCTTGATATTACAGAGCATTTCATCAGCGAGGGATACCCCGTCAAATACATAAGCCCCATCAACGAGCCTCAGTGGAAGTGGGGCGGCGAACACGTTTGGCAG
>OGQS01000322.1_pt1 | contig 39360 bp, 36 predicted proteins | sample 1553331 | NCBI WGS metagenome assembly OGQS01 (sample SAMEA2580012, study PRJEB22360) | human gut metagenome | biome: human gut; feature: human-associated habitat; material: faeces | place: Denmark | collected 2008/2010
TTCACACGGCAGGGGTCACTGGTTCGAAACCAGTATCGTGCACCAAACCATATTTCAAGTAGCCGCAAGTCATCCTTTATTTCAGGGTTTGCGGCTTTGGCATTCTGACTAAAAAGCAGCAGATTTTGACAGATGTAAATGCAGGAGTGAAGTATGGAAGAGTCAACACTGCAATCTCTAGTGACTTAACCCGCCTGTTTTTCTCCTAGTTTTGCCTGCGACTAGTCGGCCAGTTATCCGCTGTGTTCCTCCCTAGTACACATTACTAACTTCATTTTGTTCCAGGGTTGAGAATGTTCTTTGGATTGAACGTAAACGGTTACACCGTGAAAATCAATTTCTGGTTTCTTCCTCCTACGAAAAATTCCGGCGAGAGTGTTGAACTCGCCGGAACTGTTAGGGGAAGAACTTAATCAGAATAAGTACATTCCGACTGTAAATACGACGAGTGCCGCACAAACGGGAATAAAGGTTCGCTTACAAATGTCGATCGGATTAACACCTGCGATGCTGGCGATAACGATAACGCCTCCGGCGACAGGAGAAATTGTTCTTCCGAGGCCTGCAGCAACTTGCGCAACGGCACCCAGTTGAACAACTGTCATACCGAAATCAGCAGCATGAGGTGTGATGACTTCATTGAATGCCAGGGCCGCAGCGTTGCCGGATCCGCATACAATCGCCATGAGCCACGGGCCGACGGCTGCTGAAATCATTGCAATGGATTGAGAGCCTTTCATTGCATCGACAAGAGCGCCTGTCAGACCAATAGATTTCATACCGGAGGCAAAGACAGCAGCTGCACCAATGAGCAGGGCGACGTCACAGAAGGCGTCTCCGCAGCCGCGGCAGAACTTTTTAGAGATATCGCCGGCTTTCAGTTTGTTTACGACGCCTACGATAAGCCCGATGCCGGTTCCAATTAACATGCAGCAGGGGACAGTGAAAATTTTTGTGGGCAGCCAGCCGACTTGCTTAGATGCAATAACGAGTAAGAAGAGCGGAAGTATCGGGATAAGCGCATAGAGATAATTCACTTCCAAAGAACAGTCAGCCTTCTTAGTAATGTCTTCAGAAAATTTACGGCTGCCGACGCCTTCCTTCATTGCAACAGCTAGGAATGCAAGGATGATCGCAGCAATGACAGCGCTGCACAAGGCCGGGAAGAACTCAGCCATGATGACAATCATTGCGTCCGGAGAACTGATTTCGCCGGCTTTAAATGCAAGGTCTGCAACTTGCGGATTAAACATTAGGCCCGGGCTGGCAACCGATCCCCATGTACCGAGGAAGACCGCTGCACCTGCCATTACAGGAGGAACGCCGAGAGCAATCAGAGCAGGAATAAGAAGTACGCCGACAGCTGCAGCAATTCCAACAGCAGATGGGAGAACAATGTTCAGGAACCAGGTAATGATGACTGCGCCCGGAATAACAAGCATAGGGACTTTGGCTAAAGGCCGTACCAGAGCATTTACTAAATGGTCTGAGCACTTTGTGTAACTCATGACGTATCCGAAGCCCATTACCGTCGTGTAAGTGGGGACCAGGCCCGGGTTGGTTAGTTGTTTTACAAAAGCGTCAATGGCTTGGCCGAAACCAACGGAGGAACCTGCAACGAAGACTCCAACGATTGTCATCAGAATGCCGGATAAGAAGAGAACCAGACGGGCCTCATAATTCTTGTAAATAAGCCAAAAGGTTCCTATAACGATAGCGATGCCTATCCACAACATAATTAACTCCTTGGATGGTGGGGGTTTACTTTAATTGTTGGTGAATCTTTCTCTGCGATACGAAAAAATGTCTTGCAGTTCAATCAGATAAGGGACGATGCCGGACTCTTGGCAAGCTTCTAGCCCTTCATTCGTGGTGATAAATTTGCCGCCTGTTCCTTTGACATGTCCGTCGACTAATACCTCTTTGCCCTCAACGAAAGAATGAATTGGCTTTTGGCGTTCAAAGTCGATGATCGTGATGTCGGCATCGGCGCCGAGACTGAAGTGCCCTTTGTTTTTGAGACCGTAAAGTCTCGTAGCGGAATAACTGGATTTGAAGACAAACTCCTGAAGGCTGATTGCCCCTAATTTCACAAGGCTCAGGCCGCTTGAGACAATGACGTTTCTAGGGATTCCGCCTCCGTCGGTGCAAAAAGCATCAACTAAGAAGTGGTTGCTGTTTTTTCTTTTCTGCGTAGCAAAATAAAAACGCGGAAGTCCTGGGTTGACTTCGAAACTCATAGGCACATCCGTGTGTGCCTCTTGCCAGATCCTCAGGCCGTTCTCTTTATTTGCTAAAACAACGACTCCGTCTGCTCTCTCATGGACAAAAGCCGCGCCATCTTCAATAGCTCTCCTAAGCCCTTCAGTCGTAGCTTCATAACCTTTGGCAATTAGGCAGTTTCTTGTGACACCGCTTTCAGGAACGCCGTCGATACACTTTCCTGAACAGCCGTTGATTGGGGAGAGATAGCTTTCGCAAAGGATTTCAGGATGTTCTTCGAGCAATTGTTCGGCTTTGCGAATCTCTTCTTTCACAGAAAGTACAGCACCACGGCAGTAGGCGTTTATGTGTGCGAGATGGAAACTCCTCCCGTTTGCTATTTTGATTATTTCTTCCATTCCGCGGATATTCGATCCTTGCTTCGTGGAGCCGGCGTGGACCGCCAAAAAGGTTCCGTTTTCGGAGCAAACTGAAAATAACGTATCCACGGATTCCGGCTCAAGCGGGTAATGGCCGCCCAATAGTTTTACTCCGAAGGCTCCTTTCTTAAGAGCGATTTGAACGGCCCGAAGAATTTCTTGCGATGAAGGATGGTTTGAGCTGAGATTGACGCCGGGTCTGAGCTGTTCCAGACAGCCAATATTTAATCCGGTCCCGTTTTCTTTTATGAATTTTTTAACGCTGTCCACAGGGCCTGCCATTTCTATGGCAGTTGTAACACCGGCTAAAGCCAGCATTTTCAGGCTGTCGGGGCCTCCTAACCAGGAGGATGCATGCATATGGCTGTCGACAATTCCCGGGACAACAAGGAGATTTTTTGCATCGAGATGGCTCTTAGCTTTTCCCAGTGCAGTACCGATAGAAGCGATTCGACCGTCTTTTACAGCGATGTCGGTAACTTGATCGAGATGGCTTTTGTAATCAACAACCCTTCCGTTGTGAATGATGAGATCAAACATGGTTTTTGAAGTTGAGGAAACAGGAATTTGTTGAGAAAAATTCTAGGTTTCGCTACTTCACTTGAAAAATATTATTTATGATTTGTCTAATTAACAAAAATGTTATAAACATGAGAAATCTGATTCTTCATCACTTGGAAGCCATCATTGAGAGCGGCTCTGTTATCGGTGCATGCAGAAGATTGTTCTTATCACAGCCTGCACTAAGTCAGTACATCAAGAGACTGGAAGCTGAGTACGGAATAGTGATTTTTGACAGATCCGTAAGTCCTTGGAAGTTGACGGAAGAAGGGGAGCATCTTCTTGAGACCCAAAGAAAAATACAACAGCTTGATGAAGAATGCCGACAGTTTTTTAGAGATCGAAAAGGTTTAAAGAGCGGGACTGTCAGAATAGGTTCGACAGCATATCGCACGGCCACAATATTGAATCCGATACTCTCTGTGTATAAAAAACAGTATCCCAACGTGATTGTCAGAATAGAGGAAGGGACGACTCAGGAAGTTGCTGAATTTGCAGATAACGGGAAGGTGGATTGCTCATTTGTTATTTCTTCGATGGTTCCGTCTTCTCTCGAGTCTGTCGAGATTTACAGCGAAAAGGTATTAGTGGGCCTACCGCCGAATCATCCTTATACGAAACGAGCCTCCGGCGAAGCCTCTCTTGAAGAGAAGTTCCCGAAAGTGGATTTTAAGGAGCTCGATGGTACGCCTTTCATCATTATGAAGAGGGGACAGATTTTCAATCAGTACTACTACGACTTATGTCAGAAGCATAGGGTACCCCCGCAAGTTGTGTTAGAAACTCAATCCATTCTTACGGTTCCCGCGCTCATCTCGGCTAACGTCGGTGCTGCTTTGGTTCCATCCACGATCGCAGACGATTGTATGGCCAGAAATGTCCGGCTTTTTTCTCTTGGAGACGATGTTCCTCAAAACAATGTTTCTCTAGTTTGGAAGCAAGGGAAATATCAAAGTTACGCTCTGACAGAATTCATAAAAACGGCAAAGGAGATTTTCCTGCCAGCTTTCACTCATCAATAGCCTAACCTGTCCAAAATCATGAATCCGGCTTAAGTGAAAACGCCTGCAACTCTTCAAAAGTTTAAAGTTTGCTAGGGAAAACAATAGGATGTTTCCTCGGAAATAAAGGTTCTCTTTCCGAGAACTAATTAAAATTTATTCCACATTATGAGAGCACTTATCACTATTGGTAAGGCTCTCGATTTATTAAATATTTCTTCCCAAGGTTCAAACTATGGATTGGCTCGTTTCTTTGTGGAGCGATTCAAATTCGGTCGGGCATATTCTTTTGGTTTATGCGATCGTCATCACGGTCGGTTTGCTGCTCGGACGAATCAAAATTTTCGGAATCTCGCTCGGCGTCACTTTTGTGCTCTTTGCCGGTTTAGCGGCTGGTTACTTCGGCTTTACCGTAAACACGACGGTTCTTCATTTTCTTCGTGACTTCGGCCTGATTCTTTTTGTTTTCTTTATCGGCCTTCAAGTCGGACCATCGTTCTTTTCATCCTTCCGAAGCGGCGGTGTTCAGCTGAATCTGCTTACGCTTTTAGCAGTATTTCTGAGCTTGGCTGTAACGGTCGGTCTTTATTTCGCATTTTCGGACACTGTTTCGCTGCCGCAGATGCTCGGCGTTTACTTCGGTGCCGTGACAAATACACCGGGTCTCGGTGCCACGCAGGAAGCATTAAATATGCTGGATTACAAAGGCGAAGATATTGCCGTCGCCTATGCATGCGCCTATCCGCTCGCCGTTGTGGCCATCATCGCAACGTCTATCTGCCTGCGCTTTATCTTCCGTATTGATCTCAAGGAAGAAGACCGCATGTGGGAAGAATCGGAAAAAGAAAACAACGAAGCCCCTATCTTCTTCCACGTCAAAGTCACAAATGCGGCTTTAGAAGGTAAACAGCTGGAGCAGCTCCGCAACTTTATCGGCCGTCCCTTTATCTGCTCTCGATTGCTGCATGACGGAACGATTATTAGTCCTCATGCTAAGGACACGGTCCACGTCGGCGACGTGATGCGTATTGTTGCTTCCGCTGAAAACAAGGACGCGATTACGGTTTTTTTGCGGCGCTGAAGATAAAGATGTTGATCTGGCCACAGAAAGCTCTCCGATCACAACGCGCAATATTCGTGTGACAAGGAGCGCCATGAACGGTTTGACGGTTCACGACCTGCACCTCAGCCGTTATGACGGTGTGAACATCACACGTATCTTCCGTGCCGGCATGACCCTTTTCCCGTACCAGCATCTGCGTTTCCAGATCGGTGACGTGGTTTACTGCGTGGGTCCTGAACGCTCGATTCGCCGTTTGGCCGACAAGCTCGGTAATCAGGAAAAGAAACTCGACCATCCGAACCTGATTTCTATTTTCCTCGGAATTGCAGTTGGCATTCTTTTCGGCAGCCTTCCGATCGCCATTCCCGGTATGCCCGTTCCGCTGAAATTAGGTCTAGCCGGCGGCCCGCTGATTGTTGCGATTCTGCTGGGTTACTACGGTCCGAATTTCAAGCTCATCACTTACACCACGGCTTCGGCCAATCTGATGCTTCGAGAAATGGGCATCGCATTATTCCTTGCGAGTGTAGGATTAGCTGCAGGCCGTCCGTTCGTTGATGCGATCGTCGAAGGCAACGGACTGCTCTACGCCTTCTTAGGTTTGTTCATCACGATTATTCCTTTGGTTGTCATCGGAAGTATTGCCCGCAAGGTCTACAAGATGAACTATCACAGCATTGTGGGCATGATTGCGGGTGCGACAACCGACCCTCCCACATTGGCTTATGCCAGCACGCTGACGGAGAAGAACGTTTCCGCAGTTGCATACTCTACGGTCTATCCTTTGGCGATGTTCCTGCGAATTCTTTCGGGCCAGTTTGTATTGCTCATCCTCTGGCAATTCGTTAGCTAACAGGTACAGTTTCATAACTCAGGTCGGTCGATTTTTGGCCGGCCTTTGTTTTTATCGGCTGCCGATGTCGAACCGCTCATATCCAGCTTGGTTCTAACGCGGTAAAATCAAAATTTATGCTTGCCCCGCGCGTTTGCGGGAAATTCAATATTCACGGGATTAGTTTAGAACCATGTTTACAAAAGTCCGTACTCGCATTGCTCCGAGTCCTACAGGAATGATGCACTTGGGAACCGCTCGTACAGCGATTTATTGTTGGGCTGTTGCCCGTCATTTCGGCGGTGAATTCCTTCTTCGCATTGAAGATACCGACCGTGAGCGTTCCACTCCTGAAGCAACTCAAGTGATTCTGGACGCAATGAAGTGGCTCAACCTTGACTATGACAACAAGGAAGTCGTTTATCAGATGAATCGCCTTCCTCGTTACAAGGAAGTGGTGGACCAGCTGTTGGCTAAAGGCTTAGCCTACAAGTGCTACGCCACTAAGGAAGAGCTTGATGAGATGCGTGAAGCCCAGAAGGCCCGCGGCGAAAAACCTCGCTACGACGGCCGCTGGCGTCCTGAAAACTGTGTTGGTAAACCCATTCCCGAAGGCGTAACTCCGGTTATCCGTTTCCGCAACCCAGATGACGGCGTTGTGACCTGGGAAGACGGTGTTTACGGCGAAATTACTGTTGCGAACTCCGAATTGGACGACCTCGTGATCATGAGAGGTGACGGTATCCCGACTTACAACTTTGCCGTTGTTGTTGACGACTGGGATATGCAGATCAGCCACGTTATCCGCGGCGCCGACCACATCAACAACACTCCGCGTCAGATCAACCTGTACAAAGCTATCGGCGCACCTCTGCCGGCGTTCGCACACTTGCCGCTGATCCATGGTGAAGACGGTCAGAAGCTTTCTAAGCGCAACGGCACTGTCAGCGTCCTGCAGTATGACGAAGAGGGCTATCTGCCGGAAGCCTTGTTCAACTACCTGGCTCGTTTGGGTTGGGGCCACAAGGATGACGAAAAATTCTCCCGCGAACAACTGGCCGAATGGTTTGAGCTTTCCGACTGCAGCCGTTCTCCCGCCCGCTTCAGCATGAAGAAGCTGGATTGGCTGAATCACGAATACATCAAAGAATATGACGACAAGAAGCTTGCGGAGCTCGTCAAGCCGAGAATTGAGAAGCTCGGTGGTGATCTGAGCCTCGTCAAGGATCTTCCCGGCGTCATGGCTCTTCTGAAGAGCCGCGAACCGACCCTTCAGGCTCTTGCAAAAGCAGCAATGCTGTTCTGCCATAACAATCCGGTTGATGCTTCTTCTCTGCCTGCTCAGCTCAAGGATAAGGAAGATGCTTCTTTTGAAGCGATGGCTGCTTTTGTTCGCAGAGCTCCTTCCATTGAATGGAAGAAAGAAAACATCTATGGCTTAATGAAAGAAATCATGGATGAGCAGGGTGTCAAGGTTTTGCATCTTGCAATTCCTCTGCGCGTTTTGGTGACGGGCGCTGAAAAGACTCCGTCTATCGACGCAACCCTGGAACTGTATGGCCAAGAGCGCGTTCTTACCCGCCTCAACGAAGGTATGGAGAAGTGGGCTGCTCAGAGAGCCGGAAACTAATTTTTACTTTTTAGAATGCGATTTTCGCAGATGGAGTTGACAAGATCAAAAATGTCCCGTAATATCGCACTTCTTTCGGGGGTATAGCTCAGCTGGGAGAGCGCTTGCATGGCATGCAAGAGGTCAGCGGTTCGATCCCGCTTACCTCCACCAAAGTTTAAGAGACTTATTGAGTTAAGTTTCAACGTCCTCATCGTCTAGAGGCCTAGGACACGACCCTTTCACGGTCGGTACCGGGGTTCGAATCCCCGTGAGGACGCCATCATTTGGAAACCCGATAGCTGTTTAGCGTCGGGTTTTCGCTTTTTGGTTTGTTGTTGATTGACCGCCCAACAGCATCTAAAAACTACTAATCATTCGCTCAGAAAAACGGTTCAAATGGGAATTTTGGGAGGTTTCTTTTTACGAAGTATCAAATTTCACAGAATCAGGCAAAAGACTAAGTGTTTTTTGTCTTTTCACTCTTTTCAATCCGCGTAACAATAGGGATCATGGCGGCGGATTGTCACTTCTTGATTCCGTGTCGCCTGAAGGAATGCACATGGAAACTCGAGATACAGAAAAGAAAGAAATAACAGAGAAATTCATAAACCAGGCGATTAACGGCCATCGAGCCCATGATCAGAGTTGGAAAAGAATTCCCGGCTTTAACGTCAGCGTGCTGGAACAGGATACGATCAATCGCAGCTGCTTCTATACGCTCTCGATCGCCGTGATTTTCCAAGGCGAAAAAATCGTGGACGTCGGAGATAAACAATATGAATATGGTTCAGGTTCTATGATCGTCACCTCTGTCGAGATTCCGACTTCCTATCGTATTCTTAATACCACGCTGGATCGACCTTTCGTTTCTGCATCCATGAAATTGGATCGCGCTTTGCTTTCAGAAATTATGGGAGAGATATCCGGTAAAAAAGAGTTTCCGACTTCTGAAGACAACAACGCGTTTTGTGTAGCTCGAACACCCGTTCAGATTTCTGATTGTTTTTTGAGATTGCTTCGTCTTGCCGATCATCCGGAAGATATTGACGTCGTGTTCCCCTGCATTCAAAGAGAACTGCATTACTTCGTGTTGACCGATCCGCAGTGCGGTAATATTCACGAGTTGTGCACCGGCGGTTTGCCGAGCAACAGAGTTTCGAAAGCAGTTGAATGGCTGAAGCAGCATTACAAAGAACCGATTCGTATTCAAGAACTTGCGGATATGGTTTATATGTCTTCGTCCACTTTTCACAACCACTTCAAGAATGTCACGTCGTTGACGCCTCTTCAGTATCAGAAGCGTCTTCGTCTGCACGAGGCCAAGCGTTTAATGATTACCGAGTCATATAACGCTTCAAGCGTTGCCTTTGAAGTCGGGTATGAAAGCGTTCAGCAGTTCAATCGAGAATACAAGCGCCTGTTTGGTAAACCTCCTGTCCAGGACGTCTCCGGTTCATAACTTTTTCTTGGTAAAAAGAAGCAAATATTACTTGTGATTTTGCACAAGAGAGGCCTAATCCTAAAAGGATTAGGCAAATATACGAGTTATTCAAGGCAAAGATAAAAATACGAGCCTCCTAAAATATCCTTAACAAATAGGAGCTCGTGATGACAAACACCTTGAAGAGAAGATCAGTTCTTGTAGCCTCCGCAGCCGCATTAGTCGGAGTCTCTGTTGAAGAAAGCCAAGCAAAGCGAAAGATCCGGATTTGGATAGCATTCTAGAAGGACTCTTAGATCAAAAAGAACGCGGAGCAACACTCAGTCCGGTTCAAAAATACTGTGCTCTCCTTTCCTGTGTAACCGCACAAGCGCTTCCTGAGGTCGCAGAGAAAATTGTTCTCAGAGCTCTTAAAGAAAAGGTATCGCCGCTCGAAATCAGGGAAATCGTTTATCAGTGTGCTCCTTATGTGGGAATCGGACGTGTCCGGGAAACCATGGAAGGCGTCAACGATGCATTTAAAGAAGCTCACATTTCATTGCCTCTGCCGACGGCAACGACCGTAACGGATAAGAACAGAAGAGAATCTGGAGAGCAGATGGTCATGAAACTCAACGGCGACCGCATGAAGCAGATTTTGTCTCAGGTCCCCAAAGATGAATATGACCTTAGAGTCAACGACCTGTATGACTTCTGCTTCGGCAATTTCTACACTCGCTCTGGATTAAGCCTCAAAGATCGAGAACTCGTTGTGTTTGGTGCAATTGCTGCCTTAGGAGGCTGCGAAGCTCAGCTGCGCAGTCATATCGGAGCCAATCTCCGCGAAGGTACAACAAAAGCACAGTTGGTTGACGCACTGCGAGTCATGCTTCCGTACTTGGGATTCCCGCGGACTCTGAATGCAATGAACCAGGTCAGCCAGATGACAAAGGATTCGAAATGATTAATCGCAGAACTTTTACGTTATTCAGTATGTGCACTGCTGTCGGTGTCTCTGGTTTGGCCAATGCACAGGCTGATAAGAAACCGAAAATCTTGGTTGTATATTTTTCCAAGACGAACCACACAAAGAATATTGCCGACACCATTGCTCGTTTGGCGGGTGCCGATGAACTCAGAGTTGAGGTCGTTAAACCTTATCCTGAGGCCTATCGTTCGACAACCGAAGTCGTGAAGAAAGAATTGGAAAAGGGCATCGTGCGCGAGATCAAGGCCCCCGAAGTCGATCTTTCCAAGTACGACGTGATTATTTTCGGAACCCCGACTTGGTGGCACCATGTAGCCATGCCGCTTCAGACATGGATTAAAGCGCATCCGATGCAGGGCAAAACGATTGCTACCTACAACACCGACGGTGGCGGCGGAACAATGCATACAAGCGAAGACTTTGAAGCATTGCTCAAAGGCAACAAGCTTCTTCCGCACTTCACGATTTTCGGCACGACGGATGACGAAACACCTGCAGTTTCGAAATGGCTGAAAGGAATCGGCTTGCTGAATAAATAAAAGTTCTGCAGAAGAAAAGAAGTAAGCACTCCGAATTGAAAGTTAATTTTCTCTTTAGTTCTTGGGCATGGTTTCTTTTGGGAACGTGCCTATTTTTTCAGTCTTTAAACCTGTTATTTTGTCCAGATTTAGTTGAGCTGCTCTGGGCCTCGAGCTTCTAAAATAGCGTTAATAAAATTATCAACCTCAAGAGGTCCTTATATGGCAATTGAATATACCGGCTCCCTTCAAGGCAAGGTTCGTGCTCACACTCCCGAGACATTGGCTGCCACTTGGCTGAATGCCTATGTCGTTTTGCCGAATGCCGGCGGGGCTCCGAAAGTCGGAACCGTAGAAGAATTCAAAGGAGAGACCAAAGCCTATCCCGCAGTGGTTTTCTGCCACGGCAGCTCCGGTGTCAATCCTCAGATAAAAATTTTCGCTCAGTGGCTTGCTGATGCCTTGAGAGTGGCGGTTGTTGTTCCTGACTCTATGCAGACCGAAGACCGTCTGACTTACTCCTCTCCCGTCCCGGCTGCTGACTATGAAATCATCCACAAGATGCGTTCCCAGGAACTGGCTTTGGCCATGATGGAAATTAAGCACGCACCTTGGTTCGACGGACGTGCCATCATCGCCGGTACGAGCGAAGGCGGCGTAACGGCAGCCCGCTACCAAGCTGACGAAAAAATGATTCAGGAAAAAGGCCGCATGATCTTCTCTTGGTCCTGCGAAGACAACTACCACGTTGAAAGTCACAACACCCACATTCCTGACAACCTCCCGGTTTTGAATGTGATGAGCGCAACCGACAAGTTCTTCAGCCAGTCCAACAGCTATTTAGATAATCCGGAAGCCCTCGGCTACGCAGGCAAGGTTCTGGCCAACAACCCGAATGCAGAAATCGTTCTTCTGCCCGGTGCACCGCATACATTGATGAACCTTCCGCAGGCTCGCGACGCTGTTCAGGCTTTCATTAATCGCGTCCTCAGAAGCTAATCGAAGTCTTTCGAGCTTCGGCAGCTCTCTTCGATAAAAAATAATCCCGCAGACTTTTGAAATCTGCGGGATTCGCTTTTTAGAGCTTCAGCCGATTAGAAGATGGTGGAAACAATAATCAGCATCGTGATGTAACCGACGACACAGGGGATCGCGGTTCTCTTGATAATCGCAAACGGACTGACCTTTGCAAAACCGGCCACGATAATGATGACGCCGGCAACCGGAGACAGTGCGCGAAGCATTTCAGAAGCAGTATGCATCATGAGCATGATGGCGATACCGTTGGAATTGAGGTGCTGTGCAACGTCCGGGATGACGTGAGCCAAGCTAGTGAAAGCAGCAACGCCGGAACCGGTGAGAACAGTAACCACACCGATGATGGCGGAAAGCACAACGCCGGTGCCTGTGACGCCGAGGCCGCAGTTCTTAGCAACGTCGATCAAGTAGGTGATGAGACCGGTCTGCTGCAGGCCTTTAGCAAAGAAGGCGGCAACGAAGATCAGGCCGACGGTACTTGTCAGAATGCTGCCCATGCCCTTAAACATGGAGAAGGACAGGTCGAAGGATTTCTTGGCTTCTCTTCTGACGAGAAGGTCGACGAGGAAGCAAACGAACCAAGAAAGGAACATGGCGGTTGCAACGTTCATCGTAATGGTCTTGTAAACCATCTTGTTGAAGATGAGGAGAAGAACCAGCGGAAGAACCGGCATGCAGGCATAGATGAGCGGTGTCTTTTCGAGTTCTTTTCTCTTAGCTTCGAGTTCGGCGAAGTCGGCAACATAACCGTGAACACCATCTTTCTTGTCGAAATATCTCTGAACGATCACGTGAGTGATAGCCATTACAAGTACGACCGGAGCGGCCATGACTAACTGATAAGAAATCAGATATTCAACCGGGTCAAGGTGAACCAGTTCGGCAGCCATCACAGCAACGCCAGAGGCCGGAGCGTAGCCGACGCAGAGGACGCTGGCGACAGCGGCAGAAAGAGAAGAGCAGCCGACGCGGATGATCAGCGGATAAACCGTCACGATCAACAGCATGGCCAAGCCGGCAGCCGATGTAATCACCAAGCCGAGGCAGTGACCGATGATGAACACTAAGCCGAGGATGAGGTACGGGTTCTTTAATAAGGTAATCGGTTTAGCGCAAACCGTAACGAAACGGTCGGAAGCACCGACGTCTTTCATGTACTGAGCAAAACCGCCGGAAACAAGAATAATGAAACCGACGCCGGCAATCTGGGTGCGGCAGATCGCGCGGAAGAGTTCGAAGAAGTCAAAGCCTAAAAGGCCTGTGGCAGTGGCATTCTTCGGAAGAAAGTTTGTCGCGCCGTTCATAACACCGATGATGTTCAAAAGCAGACCGGCAATAAAAAGCACCATATTTACTTGGTACTTCTTAACGATTGCCCAGCCTGTCAAAATGACAATAGCAGCAGCGAGCCAAAGTGAAATCGCTTGCATTTGGGACCCTTGGGAAGTTAATGAAATATTTTCTAACAATTATAGATGCAAAAACACGGGATATTTAACCGTGCAGTTCCAAGAATGTCGGCCGCTATCGAGTCTTTTGTTCTGAGGAAGAAGCGGCTTTCTCCGCCTTTTTGGTGTAGACGGTAGCGATCATCCCGGCAGCGGCGACAATGGTCATACCGATAAGAGAGAGCATGTCGGGAATATTTTTAAAGAAGAAGACGCCGATGAGTTCTGAGAAGGGGATCGCAGAAAATCCCAGACAGGAAACCAGAAGCATATTTCCGCCGATCCAGGCTCGGGTGCTGGCGAGCATTCCTCCTGTGGCAAGCAGGCACATCAGAAAGGCGGCAATGGCGGCACGAGTATTGGGCATGTGGAATCCGTCTTCAAAAAAGAGGACACCCAGCAGCGCACCCACTGTGCAGAAAAGAGAATAATAAAAGACGACGCGCCAGGACGGTTCGTGCACGCGGCCTAAAAAGCGGATTTGCCAATATCCGAACAAATCAATAAAAGCGACAAAGAGGCATAAAAGTGCCGAGACCGCATCCCCGCTCAGGAAAGACGGACGCATAACGACCACAATGCCGACAAAGCCGAGAAGAATAGAGCCGATCAGGGGCCACTCGGGCTGTTCTTTCTTCCAGAGCGCCAGCAAAATAAAATTCAGTGCTAAAAAGAGCGGCGTTGAATACGTCAGCGTGATGTTGGTGCCGAGCGGCAGCATCCCTAACGTAAAGAACCAAATAGCTACCGAAGCAAAACCCAGAACATCTCGTCGAAGATGCAGTATCGGATATTGGGTCTTTAACGTTTCTCCTCTCAGAGAGACGGTAATAAAGACGAAGAGAGTCGTGAAAAGAGAGCGGTAGAAAACCAGCTCCAGCGGTCCGAAAACATCATTGCAGTACTTCACACAAGCGGCCATCATGGAAAAGAAGGCCGCGGCGGCTAAGGACCAAAGCGATTGCGCAAACATGTTGTGAAGTAAGGTATTGAGCAGATGCGAATCGAGGAGCTTGAAAGCTCCTCGGATCGGGTTACATCTTAATTAATTTTTGGTCTTCAAAACGTCATCGATGGCAGTAATGACTTCATCGACTTCCGGCCAGCGGCCTTTACGGCCCACAATAACGTTCTTCTCGTTCCAGGGACTGGTGCGGTCGGTGTCCGTAACACCGACAATGGTGATCTGAGGGGCACCCACGGCGGCAGCGATATGGCTTACGCCGGAGTCGTTTGCGATGACAATAGCTGCTTTTTCGCAAAGTGCGGCGAAGTTGCCGAGACTTGTCGGCTCATAGATGGTTGCGTCCGGACAAGCAGCTTTAGCCGCTTCGGCTTCATCGGCAGCCGGGAAGACGACCGGTTCGATGCCTCTGTCGCGAAGCGGCTTGCAGAGTTCATTGAAGTGGCGCCAGTATTTTTCTTTGCCTTCGTGACGGCCTTTGGCGATCGGTGCAAGGATGGCGGAGTGTTTAGGCACGCCGATTTTTGCAGCTAGATTGCGGGCGCCGGCTTCATTGCGTGCAGCCAGCTTCATGTTGATGCGCTTAGTGAGCTTGGTATATGGCGGTTTGATGCCCATGGCTTTGAGCGCTTCGTAGGCAACGTACCAGAAGCGTTCGACTTCGTGCATTCTCGGAGGCTCCGGAATGGCATGCTCTAACAGAATGGAACGTCCGTCAGTGGCTAAACCGGTGCTTTGGATGCCTGCGCTCTTAAAAAGAAGTGCGGACCCGAAGGAGTTCGGCATCAGGATACCGCGGGGATTTTTTACGGAAGCGGCTAAATCCCGAATGCGTTTAATGTCGTCTAACAAATTTCCTTCAATCGGGTCGAAGCGGCGGTTGGTGCCCTCGAATAACTCTCCGACGAAAGGCTTGCCGATAAGGTAAAGCTTAAATCCGGCGGCCTCTAAAAGGTTTAAGGCCGGCATAGTCATGACGGCGTCACCGACATGATTAGGTAACCTGACGAATAGCGTTGCCATAAAAACTGTTTCAAAGATATATGTGTTTGCCTAGTCTAACGCCTGCCGACTCGTTAAACTACCTGCACCTAAGCTAACGAGGATAGAGTTGAAATCCGTTAAGATCAAAAAAGAACCTTTAATGAGGCTCTTTGCCTACTTACCGCCTTACAAGTTCTACATCTTTCTCGCGTTGATCGCCATGGTCGCCGCGGCTGCCGGCTCATCCCTGATGGCATTGCTGATGGGCAAGCTCACTGATTTAGGTTTCTATCAAAAAAACGGTCTGGTGGCAATTTGGGCTCCGATTGCTTTGATCGGCATCTCTGTTCTTCACGGAGGCGGCCAGTTCTGTTCTTCCTATCTACTTCAAAAAGTTTCTCAGGAAATCCTGGTCAAACTCCGTTCTTTGATGTTTGATCACATGATTCGCTGGCCGGAAGAAGTTGTCCAGAGTCAGGAATCCGGCCGTGTGGTTTCCCGCTTTGTGAACGAAGCTTCTCAGGCCTTGTCAGGCGCCTCTCAGGTGCTGACCGTACTTGTGCGCGACTCTCTTCAGGTTGCAGCCTTGCTTTGCGTTCTTTTTTGGCATAACTGGCAGCTGACATTAGTGACGTTTATTGTTGCTCCGATTCTGATTTATATCTTGAGGACGGTGAGCAAGCGCCTCAAGAAACTGACTTCCGACAGTCAGGTGACTTTCGGCCAGATCTTAAGTCAGCTCAATGAAACTTATCGTTCCGAGCGTCTGATTAAGGTTTACAACGCCTACAAGTTTGAAGAAGAGCGTTTCGGTCACATCAACCGTCGACTGAAAGGGTTGACGATGCGTCAGCAGATCGTCAAAGGCCTCGGTACTCCTGCGACTCAGTTCGTCAGTATCTGCGGTGTTGCGATTGTCGTCTGTGTGGCATTGCTCCAGGCGCAGAAAGGCCAGCTCTCTTTGGCCGAATTTGTGACCTACATTTCTGCGATGCTTCTCATGATGCCGGCCATTCGTAAACTTGCCGGCTTAAATGGCACGATTGCCAGTATGGGCGCGGCCGCCGAAAGCCTTTTTGAGATGATTGATATTCCTCTTGAAAAGGATCCCGGCTCTAAGAGTATCGAACGCGTTAAGGGTAACGTTGAATTCAAAAACGTTTGGTACAAGTATCCCAATGCACTGGAACCCTCGCTGAAGGATTTCACCCTGAAGGCAGAGGCCGGAAAGATGATTGCCTTTGTGGGTGCTTCAGGCGCCGGTAAGAGCACCATCATTAACATGATTCCTCGTTTCATGGTGCCGACGAAAGGAGAGATCTTATTTGACGGTATACCTCAGAACGAGATGACGCTGGAGAGCATTCGCCGTCAGGTGGCAATCGTGACTCAGGAAGTCATGCTCTTTGACGACACCATTGCTGCCAATATTGCTTTCGGAGCGGGAAGACCCGTGACAGAGGAAGAAATCATGCAGGCAGCTGAAGCCGCCTACCTCAAGCCGCTGATCGATTCGCTACCCGAAGGTCTTCAGACTCGGATCGGTGAGGGCGGATCAAAACTTTCCGGCGGCCAAAGACAGCGTGTCTCCATCGCACGCGCACTCCTGAAAGATGCTCCGATTCTGCTTCTTGACGAGGCCACCAGTGCTTTGGATACGGAAAGCGAAAAGTACATTCAGGCCTCTTTGGACAAACTCAGAGAAGGCCGCACGAGCTTTGTGGTGGCGCACCGTCTCTCTACCATTGTGGATGCCGATATGATCGTCGTGATGGATCAGGGGGCGATGGTAGAGGCCGGAACCCATTTCGAGCTTCTGGCAAGGGACGGTCCTTATGCTCGGCTCTATAAGATTCAATTCAGCCACCAGAAGCCCGAAAAGTCTGAGAAACAAAAGGCTTAACGGATAAAAGCGTCCTAAAAACGCCTACATCAAAAACAACAAATTTCACAATGTGAAATTAAATTTCGCATCGTGCTATTTATATTCAATCTATTGAAATTTTTAATTTGCCTCGCGAAGAATAAACAAATTTTTGTGCTTAAATAAATCTGTTTCGCCTTGAGCACAGCTGCTCGATAACTCAATACATAGGAGTATCAATGGAAACACCACTGCAAATGGGTTCCTTCTCGAGACAGTCGAAAACGATTGCTCTTTTTGCCGCCCCTGTTTTAGCCCTGCTTTTATATTGGGTTCTTCCGGACGCGTATGTTAACGGTGCCGGAGCTTCGGTTCCCGTCTCCCATGCCGCAAAGGCCTGCTTAGCCATTTTGTTATGGATGGCCCTTTGGTGGTTTACGGAAACCGTGCCGATTGCCGTGACGGCGCTTTTGCCGATTATTCTTTATCCTCTTTGCGATGTTACGACTTTAGCAAAAACGCTGACGCCTTATGCCTCTGATACGATTTATCTGTTCTTAGGCGGCTTCCTGCTGGCAGCGGGTATTCAGCGCTGGGGCCTCGATAAGCGTATCGCTTTAAAGACGATGCAAATTGTCGGTACCTCTCCCGGCGCCATTATTGCCGGTGTGATGATCGCAACAGGTTTCATTTCCATGTGGGTGTCGAATACGGCAACCGCAGCCATGATGGTTCCGATCGCCATCGCCGTCATGTCCGTGGTTCGTCAGAATTCCGACTCTCCGGCCATTACTAAGGGCGAAAGAAACTTCGGTATCTGTGTCCTGTTAGCCGTGGCTTATGGCGCTTCCATCGGCGGTATGGGAACAATTATCGGTTCGCCTCCTAACGGTATCTTCGTTCGCTTTGTACAACAGACGTACGGTGTTGATGTTTCCATCGTTCAGTGGATGAAGGTTGGTATGCCGGTGGTTCTTCTCCTCATGCCTCTTTCCTGGCTGCTCTTAACCAAGGTGCTTTTCAGAGAACAGATTCAAAAGATTGCCGGCGGCCGTGAATGGATCCGTACCGAATTAAAGAACATCGGCAAACCGACTCGCGGTGAAATCTCAGTTCTGATCGTCTTCATTTGTGCAGTGGTTCTTTGGTGCCTCGGTTCTCAGATTCGCTCCTTCACCTTAGAAAACGGTGTTCGTCCTTTCAGAATGGTTAGTGATGCCGTGATTGCAATGGCTGCCGGTGTGTCTCTCTTCTGTATTCCGGTTAATTTTTCCCGCGGTGAAAGAGCGCTTGACTGGAAGCACTGCGACAATATTCCCTGGGACGTGCTTCTCCTTTTCGGAGGCGGCCTTTCTATGGCAGCTTGTATTCAGGCAACCGGCGCTGCCAACCTCATCGCAGCTCAGGCAACATCCTTCGTTGGTCTGCCGCCTGTGCTCGTGATCTTGGGGGTCGCAACTTTAGTGATCTTCGCAACGGAATTCACTTCGAACACTGCTTTGGCTGCTACGATGCTTCCGCTTCTGGCTGCTGCAGCTCCTGTTCTCGGTATTCCGACGGAGCAAGTGCTCTTAGTGACGACTATTGGTGCTTCTGCCGCCTTCATGATGCCGGTTGCGACACCGCCGAATGCGATTATTTTCGGTACCGGCCGCATCCAGATCGGCGAAATGATTAAGGCAGGTTTTTGGCTGAACGTTATTTCTATTATCGTGATTGCGGGTGTCTGCATGGCTCTGGGAGACGTTCTCCAGCAGCCGATGCCAAAATAAAAATTATCCGGCACCCCTGAAAGGCGCCGGATCAATAAAAAAATGGCCTGAGCGAATCTGTCGTTCAGGCCTTTACTTATTTTTGGACCGGGAAATATTGTTCGATATCCGACCAGAAGATTTCGCAAGGCTTTGAGAGTTTTCTGTTCTTCTTGCGGACTGCGACATGTGAGGTTGTTCTTTCGGGTGTAATCGGAAGGAAGCGGAGATTCGGCTTCGGACGGTTTGTGAAACTTCCTTCAATACAAAGCAGGGAACCGATTCCCTTCTCAACCATTGTTAAAGCATTGGATGCGAGATTGTGATAGGCCGCAACTTTGAACTTACTTTCCGGAACTTTGAACCAACTGCTGATTTCAGAAAGGACGATGTAGCGGCGCGGAAGAATTAAGGTTCGTTCAATAATCTCTTCATAACTCAGCGTTTTTTTCTTGATCGGCATTTCTTCATTGCGAACAACTAATCCCCACTTTTCAATGACATCGATGGGAATTTTGGTGTACTTCGCGCTTTCCACCGGCTCAATGAGTATTGCCATATCCAGTTTATTTTCATCGACATAGCGTTTTAAGTCGTCGCCGTCAGCAGAATAGACTTCAAATTGAACGTGCGGATACCTTTGGTTGAATTGCACAACTGCGTCAGCAAAGTAATCCATGATTCGACTTTCAACGATCCCTACCCGAACGACACCGTGGAGGATGTCTCCGTTTTCTGACAGCTCGGCCTTGGCTTGTTTGGCAAGGTCTAATATTTCCTGAGCACGAAGTAAAAAGAGATAGCCGTTCTCGGTAAGCGACAAACTGCGAGTGCTTCTCACCAATAACTTGCAGCCCAATTCTTGTTCAAGTTCCTGAATTTGCCGTGTCAAAGCGGGCTGAGATATGTAAAGCGCTTCGGCAGCACGCGTGATGTTGCCAAGCCTGCACACAGTGACAAACGACATCAATATTCTTAGGTCCATGAGATTTTCAATTTATGTATTTATTGCATTAAAGATGATTGTAAATAAGTATTGGAAATAAATAAACAGGAACTCTAGAATTTTTAGGAATAGGGAGCCAAATCGAGAAAATGAACGATCGGCTGGTGTTATTAACGGGAATTTCCAAGGATTCAAGTTTTGAAGATGACGAGTTTGTATTGAGTCGCGATAAAGGAAAGCACAGCTAGGTTGTCTTCAATATCAGCTTGCTGAAGAGCAGGCTCTCGGAAGGTTTTTAAGTTATGTCACTAAAAGGGGTTAAAGATGGTTTTGAACAGAAGAAAAGTATTACTGTCTGCCACCGTTGGTGCAGCAGGAGCAGTTATGACAAATACCGTTAGTGCAAAAGAAAGAAATTTGGATCCGGATATGGACGCCATCATCGCGAGAATGATGAACGTTACTAAACGCGGAACAACACTTGCAACGAATCAAAAATATTTTGTTTTATTGGCCACATGTGCAGCTCAGGGTCTTTCGGAAGAGGCTGAGGGTGTCACAGCAGCAGCTTTGAAAGCAGCCGTTGAACCGATTGCGATTAAGGAAGCCGTCTATCAGACTGCGCCATACGTTGGAATAGGCAGAGTTAAAGAAGCTTTAGAAGGGGTAAACAAAGCTCTTAAGGAGGCTGGTGTCCGTCTTCCGTTAGCCTCTCAGACCGTCGTCAACGATCAAAATCGTTTGGCCAAAGGCATTGAAGTTCAGACTGCTATTTTCGGCGATGCGATCACACAGATGCACAAGAACACGACGGAATCGATGAAACCGCTCATGATCAATGACTTGTCCGGATATTGCTTCGGTGACTTCTATACGCGTACCGGCATGTCCGTTAAGGATCGTGAATTGGTTGTCTTTGCTGCGATTGCAGCGCTCGGCGGATGCGAAGCTCAGTTTAAGGCTCATGCAGACGCAAACCTTAAAGAAGGCGCGACTAAACAGAATTTGATTGATGCTCTCCAGGTAGCCGTTCCGCTGAATGGTTTCCCGAGAACATTGAATGCGGTTACGGTCGTCAATAGTATCGCCTAGTAGTTAGCTTAATCGTCCGCAAAAATCAGCCTCCGACGCTTCTCTCGCCGGAGGTTTTGTTATTTCTATAGGACAAGGGTCTGGCGCCGTTGGTCAAAATGAGTATGACGAATTAGAAATTTATCTTACGAAACCGCATGTGGTTCATGAATATGATAATTTAGAAAAAAGTAATACCTTTCAAATAACTCAAGTTCCTGAATAAAGCCGAGTTAAAGCGAGCCTCCTCGAAAAGTGGTTTTTGACAGCTCGTGAACGTCAAACGTGAGAGGTTTATTTGCTGAGTTTCTGACTTTCGGGCCGTCACGAAAGCAACGACCCACAATCGAAGAGGATCACAATGCTGAGAAAGTTAATTCTTGCTCTTTCTTTTTCTTCTCTTGCGGCCTTTAGCGGTTCCGTGCTCGCGGCGGCCTTTGATATTACGGATATCGAGGGTAGGAAAGTTCATTTCGAGGATCAGCCGAAGACCTTTGTCGTCGCTAACTACATCGCGAACTTTATGATGGTGGGCGGTGCGGCCGGCCTTGAAAAAGTCGTTGCTCTGACAAAAGACGGATGGGAAGATACGCGCTACGGTGAATATCAAGTTTTTACGAAGTCTTTTCCTAAGATGAAAGATCTGCCGAGTATCGGCGGTTACCACGACGATATTCTCAATGCCGAGAAAATCCTCAGTCTCCATCCGGATGTCCTTCTGATCGGAAGAACTCAGTACGCGGAAAACAGCCAGAGAATTAAAACGTTTGAAAAAGCCGGAATCAAGGTCGTCGTCCTGGATTACCATGCGATGACAACGGTAAACCATACACTCAGTACGGAAATTCTTGGCAAGCTTCTGGGTCGGGAAAGGATCGCCGAAGCTCAGAACAAGACCTATAAAGAGGCTCTTGATCACGTTTACTCAACGATTGTCAAACTTCCTGATGATCAGGTTGGTACGAAGGTTTACATGGAGACCGCCAGCAAGGGGCTGGCTCGCTACGGTAATTCATACAATAAGGACGTACTTTGGGGCGCAATCCTCAAAAACATCAAAGCAGCGAATCTCGCCGAGAATTCTCCTCAGCCTTACATGGCCCTCGATAAAGAGTATGTGATTTCTCAGAATCCGAAGGTTATTTTTATCGGCGGGAGCATTTGGCGCAATAAATCCGAGGGGGACCAAATGCGAATGGGCTTTACCGTCCCCGAGTCGCAGGCTCAGGAAAGGTTGGCCAATTTTACAAAGCGTCCCGGCTGGAACATGCTCGATGCCGTTAAGGAAAACCGAGTCTACGGTGTAGACCATGGAAGCTTGAGGAACATGGCTGACTACACCTTTACTCAATATATGGCCAAGGTGCTTTATCCCGAAGCGTTTAAGGATATTGATCCCGTCGGCAATTTGAATAACTACTACAAAACTTATTTACCTGAACTCAAGTATGACGGCACCTTTATGATTCATTTGAATCAAAAATGAGCCCAGAAGATCTCATCATTCGACAGTATCGAAACAGGATCCGCAAAAAGGTTCTGTCAACGATGCTCGTCGGTTTGATATTGAGTGTTCTGGTGTTTCTGGACATTCAAGTCGGTTCATCGTCTATCGCCTTTAAAGACCTGGTCGATGCGGTTCTCAAGGGACCCGCCGGAGGATCGTCCGCTTCTTTTATTGTTTGGGAAATTCGGCTGCCCATGACTTTTACGTGTCTTTTTGTGGGCGCATCTCTGAGTCTGGCGGGACTTCTGATTCAAACGATTACGAATAATCCTCTTGCCAGCCCATACACTTTGGGCGTGACGGCAGGAGCAAGTTTCGGAGCGGCCATTGCCATTACGACCGGCTTTGCACTATTCGGACAAATCTGGCTCGGTGTTTCGCTGGCTGCACTTGTCATGGCGCTGACGGTATCGGCATTCATTTTCTATCTCGGAAGTAAGCGCTCGCTTACGGCAACGACGCTCATTCTTGTAGGCGTCATTATGAATTTCTTCTTTCAGGCGCTCCAGCAGTATCTGCAGTACCGAGCTTCTCCGGAAATCGCGCAAATTATCTCCGGCTGGACGTTTGGCAACCTTCAGCGCTCCTCTTGGATCAGCGCCGGCGTTTCCTCGACTTGCTGGACGATTGTGCTTCTGATTTCTTTTTGCTATTCGTGGAAACTCACTGCGCTCAGTGACGGAACCGAGAGGGCTCGAGGACTTGGCATCAACACGGACCAATTAAGGATGTTTGTCTTTACGGTGAGCTCCGTTCTGGTCGCTTCTGCCGTAGCATTTATCGGTACGGTGGCCTTTGTAGGTTTGATCTCGCCTCACTGCGCCAAGCTGCTTTTGGGTGACGATCAAAGGTTTTTGATTATCGGATCATCTATGGTCGGAAGCGCGCTTATGCTTGCCGCATCGATCATTTCCAAACTGATGTCTGAAGGCGCGACGCTCCCTGTGGGAATTGTGACTTCCATTGTCGGTGTTCCGTTCCTGTTTTTCCTTTTGCTAAGGTCGCGGGAGTAAGGATGCTGAAACTGAAGATCGAAGGCTTGTCTTGTTCTATCAAGAACAAGGAAATTCTTAAGGACATCACGGTGTCCTTTCAGCAAGGCGAAATGGCTGCAGTACTGGGTCGAAACGGCGCAGGGAAGACGACGTTTATTCGCTGTATCGCGAACCTAATTGCTCATCAAGGCAGCATTGTTTTGGAAGAGGACGGCAAGAAGCTCGGTCGCTCTTCAATCGCATACTTACCGCAGCTCGAAAAAATTACGTCCTCGCTGACGACCTTTGAAACGATTCTTCTCGGACTGACTAAAACATTAAGCTGGAAAGTCTCGGAGGCTCAGCTTGCAAAAGTCTCCCAAGTCATTCGTGAATTGAAACTAGACGCTTTTGCCAATACTCCGGTGCGGAGTTTGAGCGGAGGACAAAAACAGCTTGTTTTCTTGGCACAGTCATTTGTCTCCGAGCCTAGGCTGCTTCTGCTTGATGAACCGACCAGCGCATTAGATGTCCGCCATCAGCTTGTCGTGATGGAGACCGTGCATCGTTACTGCAAGAAGAGAAACGCCGTCGCTCTATACGTGATCCATGACCTAATGCTGGCTTCCCGTTTTAGCGATGCCGTGCTGTTCCTCCATAACGGAATGGCGCATGCTTTCGATACTCCCGACGCCGTTCTTAACTCCGAGACGATCGATCCCATTTATCAGATTGAGAGCCTAATTGAGAAGAACAGCAGGGGACTTACGACTATGACTCCCATTAAACCTTTGTAAGATCGCTATGAACAATTTAGAAAAGATAAGAGAGTATTGGAACACTCGCTCCGAAGGCTATCGACAGCAGATCGAAAAGGAAAGAGAGGAGCATAAGGATGAGTTCTACAAGGAGTATTTCAGACAGATACCCGAGGTCTCGAAAGTGCTGGATATCGGGTGCGGTCCGGGTTTCTTTTCACTTCTTTTAGCCTCTCTCGGCATGAATGTGACCGCCGCTGATTATTCTGAAGGAATGCTGGAAAAAGCAAAAGATTTGCTTAATCGAAACGGCTATCACGATGTCGAATTCTGCCGAGCTGACGCACAGCATCTCCCGTTTGCGGATGCTTCTTTTGATGCGGTGGTCAGCAGAAACCTTGTATGGAATCTTGAAGATCCGGAAGCGGCTTATAAAGAATGGCTGAGAGTTCTTAAACCGGGCGGAAAGCTTTTCGTTTTTGACGGCAATCACTACTGCTATTTGTATAACGCGGAATATGCCTCTATCCAGCCGAAGGTTGACGCTTCTAGTAATCACGTCCTCCTCGGCATCAAAACGAACGTTATCGATGACATCGCGCGCGATCTGCCTCTAAGCAGACAAGTTCGTCCTCAGTGGGATGAAGAAGTTCTCGGCCGATTAAAAGCTAGCGCAGTCAAGAGTGAAGTCCTCCTATGGGAGGGAGAAAAGAAGCGGCTTCCTGTGCGTTTTTCGGTCACAGCAGTTAAGTAGCACACTACGACTTTGCGGTGATCGGTAAAAATTTTTAGAATCTCAGAAATTAATGAATCCGCAGATCATGCAACGAATCTCCATCACTGTAGACGAATCCCTGGCGCAAGCTTTTGATGAACTCATTGCTAAGCGAGGTTACCAAAATCGATCGGAAGCTTTCCGAGACCTTTTGAAGAAAGAGCTTGCCCAGGAGGCTTTGGTGAATCCTTCTCAAGAATGTGTGGCCGTCGTCAGCTACACTTACGATCATCGAAAGGCACTTCTGTCTAAGCGAAATGTTGACCATCAGCACGAACATTTAGACATGGTCATCAGTTCAATGCATGTTCATGCCACGCACGACACTTGTGTGGAGGCCGTGATCGCCAAAGGTCCTTACGACAAATTGAAAGTCTTTTGTGAAAACACGATTGCCGAGAAAGGCGTGGGCTGCGGAGAGATCAACTATCTGCCGATCCACGAGCATAAGTAAAGCGAAAAACCGGCGCCCTAATAAATGCCAATATTCGTCGGAGAGGACTAAATTGAAAGAGCCGTGAAAATTCTCTCACGGCTCAGGTGTAACTTGTTTGCTTAACCGACGATCTCGGTTTTCAGAATGTCCTCAAGTTTTGAGTTGACTACCGCGTCGTAAAGCCTGCCTTTGAAACCAATCCAAATTTCGGTTTCCTGCGGCGTGGCGGTTCCAGAATAGAACTTTCTGCCGGCCGCTAAAAATTCCGGAGAAATAATGCCGTCACGGACAGAGATCTTCATGAGTCTTCTACCGTAACCGACCTCGAAATAAAGTTTGCCCCAGATGCATTCCGGTGCTTCGAGCCCGTCGGTCGGAAGCGCCATAAAACGTCTGCGTGTCACACATCTGCCGACGAGTTCAGCAGAGTCCGTAATGCCCGGACCGTCGAACGCAGTTTTGAAAGTGATTAATTTTCTTCTGGCGGTTTCTCCCTCCGGCACAAGTCTGTCTAACGCGAATTTCATAACGCGGAAGCAGAGAGCCAGACCGCCGCAGCGTTTGAGTCCGTGATATTTTTCGCAATCCTCTAAGGTGAGGACCGTGACGGTCTTACCTTCGTTTTCTGTAACTTTAATTTTTTCGTTTAGCATGGCATCAATTCCTTACTGAGTTTGTTATTCCATCTCAACCGGCAGAACCAATTCTTCCACGGTGACTTCATTTCTCATCATTCCGTTGTCTCGCAGGAACTTCTGATTCACTTTTAGATCTTCTAAGTCCTTGGTTGTCATCTTGTCGAAGTAGTGGCTTCGCTCCATCAGCGTCTTTGCATCTTCAACAGAGATGCCGTGTTCTTTTGCACCCATCTCAGCAGTTTCGGCAGGATGGTCTTTCATCCATTGCAAAGATTCTGCGTATACCTTATCGACACGTTTGACGATGTCCAGATGTTCTTCGACAAACTGTTTGGTAGTCGTCATCACAAGAGTGGGTTCCACCAATCCTTCTGCATTGATGATGGTTTTAGCGCCGGCTTTGTTCGCCTTGATTAAGGTGCTGCTTGCGACCAGAGCGGCGTCTGCATGACCGGCCAGAATCGTACTTAGTGCCTTAGGAATACTCCTGTTGATGAATTGGACATCGGACTCTTTCATGCCTTCCTTTTCTAAGGCAGCAACGAGAAGCTGATGTAAGAAAGTACCTTTCGGACCGACGACTTGTTTGCCTTTGAGGTCTCTAACAGAAAGTTCCGTTCCGGGTTTAGACACAATTGCGAAGTTAGAGGTCGGATGAGCTGTTCCGGTAACCACTCTGACCGGAAGACCTTCAGAGTTGAGCATGAGAAGCGCAGCGGTATTCATGTTGCCGGCAATGTCCAGGCTCCCCGAACCCATAGCCCGAGCGGCTTGAGGACTCGTGCCCATGTTGTTCCAATTAATTTTGATGCCGTCTGCCTGGAATTCTTTTTCAAGCAGTTTGTGGTCCTTCATGACAAGAAGCTGGAGGACAAACGGCGGTTTTACGTAAGAAATATTGAGTTCTTTGATCGGTTCGGCTGCGGCGGCAGAAAACGTGGACGCAGTCATCAAGAAAGCAACAAACAGAGGTGCCAATCTCATGGTTTTTTCCTGAGAGACTTTGTTTAGGTTTGAGTGAGGAAGTTCGCTCATTTGGAATTAGTCCATTCCAGATGAGAACAATAATGAGAATTATAATCATTTAAAAGTAAAAAAGTCCGTCAGTTAAAAATAATTAGCAGCCTAATCGAGCTTATCTGACGGACTGGATTACTTTAGTTAATGTCTTGAACTTGCCTTTGTACAAGTTCAAGACATTGGTTCAATTCTTTATATCTTCCAAAGAGAGGCCTTTGAAAGACACGGAGAATTTTTGATACTTGGGGTTATTTTTGAGAAAAACCTTTGCTTTTTCCTGAAGCTTTTCGAGGTATATTTTTTTAGGATTTCTTTTTATTTCTGCAAATTGGATTTTGTCGACGAGTTCGTTGACTGCAACGAGGTCGATTTCGTTTTCTCCTCTTTTGTCCCACCATTGACCAACAGCCGTCCACGCCCCGTTTTCTGAGTAATCTTTTAAGAACCAATTTTCCAGAGTTCTTCCGCAGAAGTTCGGCCAAGCTTTATCAAAAAGCCCCTCAGACAGGTTCCATTGCGAACTTTCATAAAGTGATGCGAAAGTCATAGGCTCAATAAATTTGAACCAGAAACGGAAATATTCGTCGGTAAGGAGGTAACGGGTGCCTCTTCCGGAACTTTCCTTACCGAATGGATAGTTCTTTTTCAAAAGATTGAACTGCGTTTCAAGGCGAGACATGTAAGGGGCGAGATTGGTTGAAACTTCATTTTGAAGTTCCGACCATTGTGTCTTCCCATAAGCGATTGCTCTTAAGAGAGAAAAATAAGCGCTCGACTCCATCCGGAATTCGTTTCCGAGGATGACATGTCCGTCCTGTCGATACCAAGAACTCGCTTGAGAAAAAAGGAACTTTTTGAAACTCTTAACGTCCGAGCAACCTGATGAGGTAAGGAGCTCCATGTATCTAGGAACGCCGCCGGTCATAGCGTAAAACATCAGTAAATCCTCAGCGGTGAAGTCGGGATTGTTTTCTTCCAGATAATGTCGGATGGTGTGGCAGCTAAATGGCTTTATTTTGAGGAGAAGGTCAGTTCGTCCGTAAAGAGGTTCGTTAGCGTCAGAGAAGATATGTTTGATGGCGGAAATGATGGAGCCGCTCATGATCAGGAGGAGTCGGCTTTCATTTTTATTTTTATCCCAAACATTCTGTAGTTCAGACCAAAATTTTGGCGCGACGTAGTCCAACTCCTGGCATTCGTCAAAAACCAAAATCAAAGGCGTCGTTTTGCTCAGCTGCATACAAAATTCAACGAGTTCTGAAAGCTTGCTAATGCCAGGAAGGAATCCCTTCAGGTTCAACTCTCTCTTGATTTGAGCAAGGCAAGATTTCACGAGGTCATCCTCCGAATAGCCTCGCTGTATGAAAAAGTAGAGTGACGCGAGAGAAGATTCTTTAGCGAACTTGGTGATGAGTGTGGTTTTCCCGATTCGTCTTCGACCTGTGACGACGACAAGTCTGGACTCATTCTCAAGAAGAGGCAATTGGTCCGACAGCGTTTCTAACTCTTCTGTTCTACCGTAGAACTTCATAATTAACCTACAAACATTGTACGTACAATGATTGTAGGTTAATCAGAAGAGCGATTCAACTTTTAAAACTCTTTTGAGTCCAGGCCTAACTTTGAGAAAGATCAATCAAAAATAGAAGGATCCAAGGGATAAGAAGCTTTGATCGATGAACGCAGAAGTTTTGGAGAAAATCAGTTTTAACTGAAAATTTTCGGAGGATGTTTGACGTATGTAAATAAATGCATATAAAATCACATGCAATTATTTGCATATTTAAATGATTCTTCATGGTCTTAACATCATTAGAACAAAGTCTTCTTGTTTTCAAGGTGCTTTCTGATCCCAATCGTCTAAGGCTTTACTGGCTTTTGACCCATGTGGGAGCGGCGATTTGCGTATGCGAAGCGATGCGTGTTCTCGATCTTCCTCAATACGAAACTTCTAAGCATCTCAAACAGCTTCGTGAAGCTGGTTTGGTGGAAGCAGAGAAAAGAGGACGTTTTGTCTATTACAAGGTGAAAACTCCTGTCAGTTCATTTGTCCAAGGTATCGCTCAAGCAGTAAACGCTATCGATCCTGAAAGTTTCAAAGAAGATAAAAAACGCTGTAAAGAAATTTGCTGCTGTTTCTCGGACGAACAAGAAAAATGATTTCAAATATTGATTGGTCTCGATTCCTTTCGGAATTTACATATATTTTTTTCGAACTGATCTTTCTATTTTTCACGATCAGTTTCTTAGTTTCGCTTGCTCAGATTTTCATATCACAGAAGCGAATCGAAGGCTGGCTTAACCGTCCTAACAAGGTGATTAGTGCCGTGCTAGGCGCCTGTATCGGATTGGTGACGCCGTTTTGCTCGTGTTCCACGATCCCGGTATTTGTGGGACTGATGAAAAGCCGAGCACCATTCGCGGGAGCTGTTTCCTTTTTACTGACTTCACCGGTTTTGAATCCGGCCATCATCACTTTGATGGCGGCCTTCTTCGGTCTTAAGGCTACGGTCTTATATACCTTGTTTACCTTCGTTTTTGCTGTAAGCATCGGACTTTTACTAGATGCTTTAGGGTTCAAACGCTATGTGTATGACGTGACAGTAACCGGAGGCAAAACTTCGTCGGAGGCCTGGCATTCTTTTACAGGAACATTCCGAGAGAAGTTTTGGCATGCAGTCGTGTTGGCTTTCGGAGATTCCCTTGGACTGCTTAAGAAGGTCTTTCCTTACCTTTTATTCGGTGCATTAGTCGGCGGCTTTATTCATGAAGCGCTGCCGATGGATATTGTCGAAAAATTTGCCGGTGTGGGCGCCTGGTGGGCAATTCCTCTTGCAGCATTGGTCGGTATTCCGCTCTACATCCGAACCGAAACCATGATTCCGATTGCTTCAATTTTATATGGCGCCGGAGTTGGATCTGGGGTGTTGATTGCGCTTATTATCGGAGGTGCTGGTGCAAGCATTCCGGAAGTTGCATTGTTGAACTCTATTTTTAAAAAACAAATGCTGATAGCGTTTCTTCTGTCGGTGTTTTCGGTTGCATGCGTGACAGGTTATTTATTTAATTATTTTTCGTTTTAATTTAGTGGAGCAAATATGGCAGAAAAAGAATCATTCTTTTCAAGATTTTTTGGGAATAAGAAGAAAGAAGGCTGCTGCTGTCAGCTTAACATCGTAAAAAATGAAGAAAAGACCGAATCCGTGCCGAAAAAGAGCGACGAAGCCAAAGAAGTTGGCGGAGAAAAGGATAAAAAATAAAAACTCTGCGAAGACAATCTCCGATCCTTTGGCTCTTTTTTCAAAAAGTTTTAGCAAGGGATCGGGGATCGTAGCTGTTGGCCGATAGAAACCAACGCCTGTGAGATATCGTTAATTAAGGCTAGAGGAGAGTCTTGCTTTTCTTCATCACCACTACGCTTCTGGAGCAATGAAGGAAATTTTTAAGACAAGTCAGTTCTACTGAATAAATAATAGAATTTCCTTTTTTTTCAGACTTGACCACTTGAGCTTCCTTCAAACAGTTTAAATGCCGTGAGACAGTGGGCATTTCTAACTGAACGATAGCGGTAAGCTCAGAGACGGTTTTGGGGCCTTCAAGTAAAGCTTCAACCATCATCAATCTTGCAGGATGCCCGATTGCTTTAAATATTTTTGCTTGTTCCGTATAAATCTCAGGGAACTGCGCCATTCTTTTTTGCCTCCAATTTAGCCCATTCAGTAAAAAATTTCCCTAGATTTTTATAAAAGCCGTGTCTGGCCTCAACCTCCAATAGTTTCGACCAGTCCAGGATAAATTTGCTGAGAAATTTTTCAAAGTACTCAGGCTTTTCTTCTTTATCTAATAATTCATAAACTTCCAGAACAGGGACGATATGTTCCGGAAGTTCTTTAATGTCTTTTTCTGTTTCGAATCCTTTTTTCTCAAGGTAAGAAAGATATTCTTCTAGAATATTATCTCCTAACTTTGTCTTCCAACAAGTCAAATAGTTTTTGGCCAAAGGCGTACCGGGACTCAGGAATAATCTTGTGTAGTCCAGAAGCATTTCTTTAAACGCTTTAGAACTGGCAGTTCCCTGTGTGTACAGTTGGTCCAAAAGAACGGCTCTTCTTGCTAAATCTTCATCGAGATTTTCAGCTGCTTTTTTGAAAACATGCAGTTCTCTGAGCTCTTGTTCTGGTTCAAATAAACCAAGAAGAATAAGATTAAGCGGTGTCGTTTGCATAGTGTATTTAGATTGTCGGAAGAGGCTTAAGCCCCTTCCGAATTACTCAGTTATTCTCTGGGAGAGAATTGTCCGACATAGAAGACTTTAGGATTGGTTCCCTTGTCTTCTTGGAGTCTCCAAACCTTCGAAGCTTTCATCTTTGCCGAAATAGCAGATTTAGGATCATCTAAATCGCCAAAAATTCTTGCACCAGCAGGGCAGGCATCTACGCAGGCGGGATTAAGGCCGTTGGAAGTGCGGTGATAGCACAAATTGCATTTTTCCACTACGCCTTCTTTTCTCTGAGCGGCCGTATCTCCCGCTTTGAAGAGATTGGCATAAGCAGGAAGCGCTCCGGCTTTCTTTGCCAGCTCTAAAGCGCTGCCCGTGACGCCGTCAATAAGAACGGGCCTTGTTGCGGTGTCTCCTCTCGGGTCGACTCCTTTCGGATTGAAACTAATAACCGAATAGGATTTTCCGTCGAGACTTTCAGGGCCTAACTCGGCAGAGGAGTACGGGCAGGCATTTTGACAAAGACGGCAGCCGATGCATGCTTCGGCGTTGTGAAGAACAACACCTTCGGGACTGATGAACATAGCTCCCGTAGGACAGACTTTGACGCACTGTGGATTTTCGCAGTGATTGCACATCACGGGGACTGCGACTTGAGTGCTGTTCGGGAAAGTCCCCTTTGTTTCCTGCAGAAAATCAGCCCAGTTGAAAGACTGACCTTCGCCTCTCGTACGGGTGTTATTCTCCGCTTTGCACGCCAGAGCACAAGCTCCGCAGGAGGAGCATAAATTCAAATCAATGATCATTCCAAATTTCATTTCTCTCTCCCGGATTAATTGTTGCTAGAAACTTTCTTGATGCTGACGCGTGTGTACCCGCCGTTTCTGCAGGAAGTACCCGATAAACGATCGTAGTCATCAACAAGAATTTCATTGTTATTGCCGCCTCGTGGTGTCTTGCCGTATTCCTTGGCAGCAATTTGGCCGTATGCCCAATGGCCTTGTCCGTAGGCTTTTGCAACAGTGCCGGGACCTACGCCTTCCCAAAGTTTGACCTCTGTGACAATAGTGCCGACCGGAGAAGAAATTTCGACCAGATCATTATCTTTGAGGCCGAGCGCTTTAGCGTCGATCGGGTTGATCTTAAGAACATCTCCCCAAGAACGATCGCCTGCATCACATTTCTTGAATTCCTGCATCCAAGGAAGGTTCGCAGAACGTCCTTCTCGGTTCAAGCGGCTCTTATGATCGATGAAAAGGAAGGGGAATTGCTGTTGATCGCCATGGCGCAGCGGTGCTTCATAATGCGGCATCCAGCCTTTAATGCCCCTGGCTTGGTAATTACATAACTCAAGAATTTGGTCCGGAGTTGAGTTGTATTTCGCGGCATGCGTTTCTAATACTTTCTTCAAGTCGCCGGAAACAAATTCAAACTTGCCGCTCGGGGTCGGGAACTTGCAGCCCCAATGCTTCTTGTAAGTCTGAGGAGCAGAGTTATGCATACCCCTTTGTCTGAAGTCTTCCCAACCGTTGATTTGATCTCCGGGAATCGGCTTGGAACCATGGAGCCAGCACGGGGCAGAAGCTATCTTGGTTGTAATTAATTGGAATTCCTTTTCATTTGTGGGTTTTGCACCGGTTTCCGGATCTGCGAATTCGTTGGCGTAGTAGTTCAGCAGTGCAGGCCAGCCTTTCTTGGCCAGCTTTTCTGCGAGAAGCCAAGTGACTTCGTTTTCTTCCTGTTTTACATCCCAAATTCTGTCGCAAGTGGGCTGCTGCAGAGAGGTCCAGGCATGCATAGAGCCGAAACCGGTAACCGCGCCCATTCCCTCGGCTGCATTGAAGGTTGAGGGGAGCACAATATCTGCGAACTGGGTCATTTCAGACGGGAAAGGAACCATGTGGACAAAGAAAGGAACATTGCTTAATGCCTTTTCCCAGCGTTTGCCGTCAGACGCTGCAAAAGGAGTATTCGTCCAAGAACTAATCATGACCTTAATAAAGTCAGGATGTTCAAGCATGTAGTTAGCAATGTTGTTGGTGACAACACCGCTGCCCAGCTTCGCTTTCATGGCTGCCGGCCTGTCCTTATAGCCGCGGCCGCCGATCCCGAACGCGGCCGTCAATCTTCTTGCCTTTTCCGTGCGTCTTGGCCAACTCATCCACATATTTGTCCATTGACGGATACTTGCCGGTCAAGGCTTTAACAGGGTCATGAGTGCCGCCGACATTATCCACGGAACCAAGGATGCCGTTGAGTGCATGGACAACCATGGCGGAATAGGTTCCTCTCGGGTTCATGCAAACGCCCGGGCCCATCCAGACGATGACATTAGGAGCAGCTTTGCCAAGCGTTCTAGCTACTCTTCGGATCTGTTCGGGATCGAGTCTGCATTCCTTGCCCGCTTTTTCAGGCGTCCAATCTTTTGCCTCTTCGTTCCAATAGGTGACGAGGCCGAGCGTATTGTTTTCCTTGAAGGCTTCCGGCTTGACCGTTTTACCAGCAATGAATTGGTTTTTACTATCAACAAAGTCACCGACGAATTCTTTGTTCCAAAGTCCTTCGGTTAATAGAACGTGGGCAATCGCATTCGCTAAAGCTCCGTCTGTTCCGGGAAGAAGCGGCAGCCACTCTTTGGATTTCGCAGCAGCTGTAGAAAGCCGCGGATCAACGGTAATCAGAGTGCCGTTCTTTTGGAGGGTTCCAAGTCGAGAAATCACATTCGGGACCTGGCGGTTGGATGCGAAAGGATCTGTACCCCAGAAAACAACACACTTTGAATTTCCAAGATCGTAATCTCTATAAGAGAAAAGTCCTTGTGTATAGCCGGGTCCCATTTTCTCAGTTTCGGCACAAAGGGCGGAAGTCGAAAAATTATTCGGAGAGCCGAACAGTTTCGCGAAAGTTCCGTATAAAAGGGCGTGAGACGTGTTTCCGTAGCGGCCTTTTAGATAAAGAAGTCTCTCAGGTTCGCCGGCATTACGAAGCTCCATCATCTTATCTGCGACGATATCTAAAGCCTCATCCCAAGTGATAGGAATCCATTTGGGATCGATACCTCTGCCTTTTTGCGGATTTGTTCTCTTTAACGGCTGCTTAATACGATCAGGGTCGTAATTCTCTTGTGGAATCAAATGACCTCTGGGGCAGCAGAAACCGTGATTGCCCTGAGAATGTTGGTTACCCCGGACGCGGGTGGCTCTTCCGTTCTGATTAAAAACTTCAATTGCACAGTACTGAGTGCATCCTTGGCAGGCAGATCCGATCCATCTGCCCTGAGCCGGGCTGCAAGGCAACGGCAGTCTTTTAACCGTTACACCCTGAGCTAATAAAGACGGGGCAGAGGCCATGAGGGCGGAGCTGCCGGCTAGCTCTATAAAGACTCTTCTTGTGAGTTTCATTAGATGTTCTCCTTAGGGAAAGAGATTGGGGATAAGCTAATTTGCTATTTAGCTATATTGCTAAATATAGAGAAAACATGGGAGGCCTGAAACAGTGTTTTTACGAAGGGTATTTTCTGAGCAGTATTTGTATTTGTAAGGTTTAACTCAAGAAAGACCTCAAAACTCTAGAAGTTATAGCAGAAAGAGATTTGAAGGTGATAAACAGGTAATAACATCAAAAGTAACTGTCCTTCTGTACCCGGCGCATCTCAAGGAACAAGAATTTCCGTTTCGCGGAACAACTTTGATATGTTCCGAATATCGGTGCAGACCAGTCTTAAAAATTAGTTCTACGTTCCAGGAAATAAGATTTAAAAATCAAGGCTTCATGACAACAGTTTCTTTATTAAATCTCATTCATTGAAGAAAACTCTGTTCCTCGGAAAGACGGTCCCCGAACCTCGAAACATCGAATACGAAAAACGACCCACTTCTTCCCCTTTTTTAAAGTTTTGAAATTCGTTGCTGTAACAAAAGAGACCAGTCTTCTGATTTTGGTCTTTGGTTTTTGCTTCCCATTGAATTTAAATAATAATTTCGTATTTGTTATTTTTAACTTTATCTCGTTATTTTTAGCGTTTTACCTTTTTATTTTCGATCATCCCCTCTGTTAGAAAGTGAAACTCAGACAGTCTTGGAAATTCTTTTGACAGGCTTTTGTTCCGTAAGAGACTTTTGGGGAACCGCGGAACAAAATCAAAGAAAGCCAATATTGGACTAAAGACGAGCCGCCCTCATTCCGAGGAGTATTTTTAGGTTAAATTATTAATTTTATTTTGTATAACCCCGTTCCGAGGTACGGTTAGCCAGTTTCCGCAGAACAGTAATCGAAACTCTCAATATCGCTTGTTCCGATTGTTTATCCCCCGCTTCTCCATCTAAGATATTAAAGCAGCATCGTTCAATATTTATTGTTAATCAAATAGTTGGAGGATGTATGGATAGAAAGGCTATCGTTCAGGGGCTTTATAAAAAGCTCAAAATCCGAGAGATCGCTACCCTCTCAAAATGCGGTCTTGCAACAGTTCAAAGGACCAAAGACTATCTTCAAAACCACAATATCCCTCTTGAAGAAGCCATTGAATTTACAGAGTCTCAGCTGCAAGCACTGTTCGATCAACCTCACCGGAAACCTGATGTCTTTGTCGAGGAAGACTTTGCAGAGGTCTTCCGCAAGGTCAATCGTGTGAAGCTGAGGATGTCATTAAAGGATTGTTGGTATCAATACAAGAAATCTCACGAACAAAGCAGTCTTGAAGTAATGGGGTACAAGACTTACTGCAAGCGTTATGGAGAGTTCAAGGAAAAACTCGACGAAGAGGCAAAATTCCAAGAATGCGGACGCCGCCAGTGGCTACCGGGACAGGCGGTTATGGTTGATTACAGTGGAGACGGACTGCCTGCGCTCATCGGCAGCGAGCACGTCGAACTTCAAATCTTTGTGGCCGTGCTTCCTTACTCGGGCTATACCTTCGCGTACGCAACTCCTGATCAAACCAGAAAAAGCTGGCTTCATTCAATCAGGGAAATGATGACGTCTCTCCAGGGAGCAACGAAATATCTAATTCTGGACAACAGCACTACCTGTGTCTGCCAGGCAAGTAAAGTCTGGCCAAAATACGCAAAGGAATTTGAACACGTATGCCGCTATTACGGAACGATCCCTTATGCCGGAGAGCCCCATGTTCCTTTGTCAAAACCTCATGTGGAACGAGCCGTCGGGCTTGTTCAGGAAAAAATTCTCTCGCAGCTCATTGATGAAAGACCGGCCGCATCAATTAAGGAGGCAAATGAGCGCTTGGCCGAAAAGGTCAGAGTATTTAACGATCGTCCCCTAGAGATCGATCCGAGTCTGACACGACGCACCTTATTTGAAAGCAAAGAAAGAGAGTTTTTAAAACAGATCCCGGCAATCCCCTGGGGCGAGGACATTGAAGTTAAGCGATTAAAAGTTCAAAAAGGAGGAACCGTAAGGTACAACCAACGCCGCTACCGGGTGAATTATCGATACGTTGGAGAGTACGTTAATGTGGTGGCCTGCGAGAGCGACCAAACTATCCGTATCTTCACGGACAAGAAATGGAGCCTCATCGGAGAACTTCCTCTCAAGGACGGCACCAACCTGACCATCGAGGATCTTGAGAAGCAAAGTTCCGGCTCAAGATTTATGCAATTGAAAGCGGCAGAATTAATAGGAAATATACGTAAAGCCGGTTCAAACTCTCAGGCACTGTATATGCAGCTAGCGGGAATGGCAGATGAATTAGCCGGTGCCCGATATGCCAGATTTATCAATAAACGCTTCTCTGAATTAGGAGCAGAACCGTTCGAAAAAATCCTGGAAGAATCTCGCGATCTGGGAGCGGGTTGGGATTTAGAAGAACTAAAAGACAAACTCACAAACGCCGGCAAGAAAGAAATCGTCAGTATCCGCCGGAGAGCCGGCCAAGTGCTTCAACGCGAACAAAGAGCTGACCGAAATCTCAGGGGTGCCGAACACTATGAATCAATCTTGAGGGAAAGAAAAGTGGAGAGCTAACGTTATGGAAAAACTAAAAGAAAATGCCGCCTTGTCCGGTTCATGCTCTAGCGGAGTTGCGCCCTCTCAGGAGCAGATGAACAGAGAAGCGGCTAATGGAGATAGTCTGCTCCGAATGACGGTAACAAGCAAGATAGAAGAAACGATCATGGATCTCCTTAGAGAGTACAGACTGAATGCCTTTGCCCAGCAGCTCCACGAGCAGCTCATTGATCCGTCTTGGTCGTCTCAACCGTTCTTAAGACGCCTTCTTGTCTGCTTGGAGGCAGAACGTGTGGTTCGAAAGGAACGCGGTGCGGAAAAAAGATTTAAGATCGCCGGCCTTACTAGAGGAGCTTATAGCTTAAGGCAATTCGACTTTGCGCCCGGACGAGGAATCTCCCGTCAAACCCTTGAGGAAATCATTGAATGCCGATGGATCGCTAAGAGAGTACCTCACCAAAGACGAGACAGCCGCCGCAACGGTAAATCAATTGCGATCACGGGTGCCACAGGTTGCGGAAAAAGCTTCCTTGCGATGGTTATTAGTTCCGAGGCAATCGAAAGGGGTTTTAATGTGAAGTACTGGAGTCTGAGTGAGTTGGTAGAAAGACTATCGAAGGCGGAGAAAAAATCTGAGACGCTAAAGAAGATCAATGAAGCGGATTTGCTCACCATCGATGACTTCGGTCTGGGGACCCTAACTGCTCAGGAACAAAGCCTCGTCTATGAAATTATTAAAAGTCGTGCTGATAATTTGTCCACGATCATAGTCAGTCAAAGACCATGCGCTGACTGGTATGAGTGGCTGGGTGGAAAATACATCGCTGATGGAGTCGCCGACAGAATAATTAATTTCTATTATTTAATAGAGTTAAAAGGGGAATCGCGGCGAGCGCTAGCACGGAAACAGGCTAAAGAAGCGGCTGAATTGTAAAGCTAGACGGTCTCTCGAAATAAGGGGCTGGCCCGGGAGACCAAATTTAAAAAATCGTAACCTGTTCCGCGGAACAGGGAATGTTGTTCCAAGACCGTATCCTGCGACACTTCCTTCGGGGAGAACAGTAAAAGACGCAGACCCGCCAGTCTGTTGAAAATTCAATTTTTTTAAGGCGATATTCCGGCTTTCAATTTCAACTTTTCCGCTTCCGTCTATCAGCAAAGCCTTATCAAAAATCATTGAATCGGATGACTTTGCTTTGAGTGTACTTTGAGCGCGGACTGTTATTTCTCCGCCGAATAGAACGTCTCTTGTTTTTAATTCTTTCCTCTCATCAAGACCGATATGAACGTAAGTTTCGTAACCTTCGTCCAAGTTAGAAACAAGAATATCGCGATTGATCATTACGGTTGGAGCATCAATGATCAGAGCGCCATCAAAGATCCATAAAGGAAAAAGACCTGAGTGTTTCTCCTTTTCAGTCAAAATCTGAACACTTTCTGAAGCTTTCAGCTCAGCTTTGCTTCCAGCGCCCATCCACCCGATTGAGCCGTAGAGGATGATTTCTTTGGCCTCCAGAAAGGCGGAAGCCCCCTCTCCCAACGTAATTGAGTACGGATCTTTGTGGCCATCCAGAACCCCGGGCTGCGGTTTATTGAGGATAATCTTCTCTCCCGCCGAAATATGGACGCTGTCTTGATATCCAACCTGGACTGCTGAACCAAAACCTTTTACTGAAACAGACTCAGGTGTGAGAACAAAACTGCCCTTGTCCGCTTTGAAAATTAAATTTTTACCGTGAGTTGCGACAGAATTGCCGAGGATGTTGCCTTCGGTCCAAACATTCCAAGTTATTTCAGTTTCTTGGGAAAAGAACACGTAGTCTCCTTTGCCAACAAAATCCTCAAGTTCTTTTCTCAATACATGCTCTATCGGGGCAGAATGAATCCGCTTATGATTAGGAACATACTCCTTAAATAAATATTCGTTTGCATCGGTTGATGCAAAGCTTGAACCAAAAACTTGGGACGGAGAAAAAGCCGTGAATAATGAAAGAAGTACGGCGTTTGCGGTTTGCGCTTTTATTATCTTTCTTGGGTGCTTCATGAGATCCTTTTTCGTTATTTCTTACATTCTTTAGTTCTCACCACAGACAAAAGGTGAGCCGAAAGAAGCATTCAAGAGCGGCGAATTATAGGGGTGTCTTTAAGACGAAAAAGCGCGGAAAAATGAAGCAAGCTAAACTTATATCAGTTTTGTACGTACAATTTTTTAACTATCTTCTTGAATAAAAGTCAACAAAAATGACAAATAAGACAGATTGTGAAAAATCTGAAAAATTGCAAAACTAGAGCACTAAAAGTTTAAAAATCAAAAAAAATCCTTTTATTTCAGTGGAGTAAAAGGATTTTTTATGTTATACTAGATT
>OGQS01000333.1_pt1 | contig 38370 bp, 31 predicted proteins | sample 1553331 | NCBI WGS metagenome assembly OGQS01 (sample SAMEA2580012, study PRJEB22360) | human gut metagenome | biome: human gut; feature: human-associated habitat; material: faeces | place: Denmark | collected 2008/2010
AATACCCAGGAAGAAGAAACTTCCGTAAGAAGCCATAAAACTGGTTCTTGCATCATATCTGCATTCGGCAGTGCACTTAAAGCCCTCTTCTTCAATCATATCTGACAAGTCGCCGTAAAATTTCTTCTGTTCTTCGTCGTCTGCGTCCGTATCAAAACCATATAAGCATTTGATATTGCTTGCCATATCACCCAAGGCATTTTTCTGCTTATTATAAAGGTCTGTAATTTCGGCAGTATCATTAACCACAATGAAGTTAGTATCGGCTGCCGCAGCGGAAATCAGACCGTTACCCATAAATTCGCTGAGTGTTTTCTTAACTTTGTATTGCTTATCAAATACTTTAATCACATCATAATCAAAACTGTCTCTGTTTGAATAAATAAGAATTTCATTATTCCCAAGAGTTTCGCCGGCGCCCATTGCCTTGTTGTAATCAGAAAGCGAAACGAACATAAGATTAGTTATATCGTCAACATCCATAAGCGAGCCGTTGTTGGTAACATCAAAAGTATCGCCTTTTTCAATACTCGAAAAGCACAGATAAGTATATTCCAGTTCGTCTTTAACATTAAGTCCTTTGGCTTTTTGAAGAGACTTTATCTCATTAAAAAACTGCTGGTTTTCTTTATCTGTTTCCTCATCGGAATAAACCACAAAATCTTTAGGATATCTTGTAGTAATAATATCCCCGCCATAAGAGAGCCTGTTGAAGAAATAATAACAAGAACCATTGTAGAAAGAATACAGATATTAGCAAGTCCCACAGCGTTTTGCTTCATTCGGTAAATCATACCTGAAACGCTTGTAAAATGCTTTTTGTTGTAATAATACTTCTTATTCTTTTTAAGAGTTTTAAGAAGCGCTATACTGCCGGCGGTAAACAACATATAAGTACCCGCTATTACAAACAATACAGCAACAAAGAAGTTAGTAATAGATTTAAGAGGGCTCTCTGTTGTAATAGCAATATAATAGCCGATACCTAAGCAAGCGGCACCTGCAAGAGCAATCAGCCACTTCGTTTTAGGCTCTTTTTCGCCCACCTTGCCGTCACGAAGCAAGTCAATGGGATTAGACACATTTATACTGTGCAGAGAATTAAGATAAATCAAAAGAAAAATCACTGCAAAAAGGCCGATTGTTGAGACAATGGCTTTCCAGGAGACGAAAAAGCCCAGCGATATATCAGTATTAAGCACCTTTAATATAAGCAGATACATCAGCTTATCCAGCGCCATACCGACAACAAAGCCGCCTGCAAGACTTATCAGCCCAACAAACAGCGACTCCCAAGCGAGAGTTACAGCCAGGTGGCGTTTTTCCATACCCAATATATTAAAAACGCCGAACTCTTTTTTTCGTCTTTTAATAAGAAAACTGTTTGTGTAAAACAAAAATATGAAAGAAAATATTGCTACAATCCAACTGCCTAAAAATAAAGAGTATGTCAGAATTTGAGTACCTGCCATTTTTTCAAGGCCTGGATTGAGAGAAAGAGATTTGAGAATATAAAATATTGCCACCGTCATAATGCAGGTGATCATATAGGGCAAATACGTTTTGCCGTTTTTCTTTATATTGTCAGCGGCGAGTTTCGGAAAAAAGCTTTTCCTCATTGGAGTCCCCGCCAGTCGCAAGCAAAGTCAGCGTATCGGAGATTTTCTGATACATCTGCTCATTAGTATTTCCGCCCTTGTATATCTGGTGAAAGACCTGACCGTCTTTTATAAACAGAACGCGCCCAGCATGGCTTGCCGCCTTTGTGGAGTGGGTAACCATAAGTATTGTCTGACCCTCACTGTTAATATCATTGAAAATACTCAAAAGGTCATCTGTTGATTTTGAATCAAGCGCACCTGTAGGTTCATCCGCCAAAACAAGTTTCGGCTCAGTAATAAGCGCGCGGGCAACCGCCGCTCTTTGCTTCTGGCCTCCTGAAACCTCATAAGGGAATTTTTGGAGCAAATTTGTTATTCCCAGTTTCTTCGCAATGGGCTGAAGGCGGCTTTCCATTTCTTTATATTCTTTGCCGGCAAGCACCAATGGAAGAAAAATGTTATCTTTGAGAGTAAACGTATCCAGCAAATTAAAATCCTGAAAAACAAAGCCCAGATTATCTCTTCTGAAAGCGGCTATTTCCTTTTCATTTACGTCGGAAAGGGACTTGCCTTCCAGCAAGACCCGGCCGCTGGTAGGCTTATCAAGAGCGGCGAGAATATTCAGCAGGGTTGTTTTACCTGAGCCTGACTCGCCCATTATTGCCACATATTCACCGCGCTCAACGGAAAAGGACACATTTGACAGGGCTTTTACCTGGTTGCCCCCGAAACGCGTTGTATAGATTTTTTGAAGACTTTTTGCTTCCAATATTGCCATTTCCATGACCTCCTTGTTTCATTGTGCCCTAATTATAGCAAAACGGCTGAATCCCCCGAAATCGAATCGGGTGACATTTCAGCCGTAATATGTGACATTTTTGCAAGATTGATTATTCCACTTCCAGATTTAGCGATTGCAAATCTATGGAAATTACCGTTCCTTTTCCTGGTTCTGACTGGGCGCTTATTTTATGGGAAAGCCTGTCTGCCGCTGTTTTACACAGATAAAGCCCCAGTCCCGTTGATTTCTTATCGGAACGGCCGTTGTAGCCCGTAAATCCTTTTTCAAAAATTCTCGGCAAGTCCTCCGGGGCAATTCCTATACCTGTGTCCGCTATTTTCAAAACTTTCTCAGGAGTAACGGTAATCGTTACCGAGCCTTCATGGGTATACTTTATACAGTTTGACAGCACCTGCTCAATTATAAAAAGAAGCCATTTTTCGTCTGTAATAACTTTTACGGAAACGGGACTGTAATCAAGTCGTATTCTGCGGCGGACAAACTGGGGAGCAAATTTATGGATTGCCTGGCGAATAATGCTGTCCAAATCATACTCTTTGAAAACATAATCGGAAGCTTCACTGCCTAATCTCATATAACTAAGCACCATTTCAACATACTGCTCAACTCTGAACAGCTCAGCTGAAATCTCACGGTGTTCGTCAGTATCTTCGCCCTGGAGCACCATCCTCATTACTGAAATGGGCGTTTTTATCTGGTGGGCCCACGTTATATAGTAGTCGATACTGTCGTTCCATTTTGTCTGCCATTGTGTAACTGTCAAATCAAGATTTTGCTTCAGTTCAACTATCATTTCCTGCAAATCGGCTTCGCAAAGCGTTTTAGGCTCAGGAAGTTCATCAGCAAGAATACTGATATTTTTAATTATTCGCTGTCTTTGGCGGTGTTGCTTCAGGTACGATACAAAGCGCACCGATAACACAATAACCGAAAACAGCAGACACAAGCCCGCTGCGTACAGAACCGCCTCTATTTCCAGATTATAAAGCGAAAAAACTACCGCAAAAATACAGACGAATACAATGAACATAACTAAAGACAATCTGTATTGCTTAATATACCATTTTAACACATGATACCACTTATCATTTTCCAATTCTTTTGCCCCTTTTTATTCAATAATATATCCGCTTCCGACCTTAGTTTTAATAAAATCGTGAAGCCCTGCGTTTTCCAGTTTCTTTCTCAGGCGGTTTACATTTACGGTAAGCGTGTTTTCCTCAACGTATGAATCCATCTGCCAAAGCTTTGTCATCAGAGTATCACGGCTGACCACCTTGCCTTTATTTTCAAGAAGCGTCTGCAAAATACGAAATTCATTCTTTGTAAGATCAATGCGCTGGCCATCGAACGTAAGCGTTGTGTCATTAAGATTTAAGACGGCTCCTCTATGCTCCATAACGGAAGTTTTACCGCCCATATCATAAGTTCTTCTTAAAAGTGCCTGTATTTTGGCATTCATAACTTCCAGTTCTATGGGTTTTGAAATAAAGTCGTCTCCGCCCATATTCATCGCCATAACAATGTTCATATTGTCTGACGCAGAAGAAATAAACACTACGGGAACGTTTGAAATCTTTCTTATTTCACTGCACCAGTGATAGCCGTTAAAAAACGGCAGCATTATATCAACGAGAACAAGATGAGGATCATACCGGGCAAATTCTGCTATTACATTTTGAAAATCTTTAACACATTTCACTTCGTTTCCCCATGATTCAATGTGCTTTTTTATTGCGTCAGCCAGAGAAATATCATCTTCAACAACAAGAATTTTGTACATTTTCATCCCTCTTGAAAAATTTTGAGCAACACTCAAAAATCATTTATTTATTCTCCAGTCTGCATTATAGCACAATTTATTCGCCAGTTCCAACCAAACAGAAAAATAACAAAAAAGCAGGCAAGGGAAAACTCGCCCTAACCTGCTTTTTCAAATTTCAATTACTCTGCAACCTCAAAAGTTACCTGTGCACTGCCTGAACCGAGAGCTTTCGCTAAACCGTCAGCATTATCAATCACTCCAAGTCTTGTATAATCATAAGTCGTAGAGTGGTCTTCATAAAAAACTACCAGATAATCTGACTGATAGAGCATCAAATCCCCGGCTTTAATAGTATCGAAAGAACTGGGGTCAGACGGAAAACTGTCAGGAAACTGATAATATTTTTCATTCCCATTGAGTTCCTGCATATTAACCGTAAAAGGCATTCTTTCAACCAGTTCTTTTGCGGAAGCGTTGTTTTCAAGAGTTGCGGTAAAAGTCTTTGAACCCACTGTAATTTTTATTTTTTGCTCAGTGCTCATATCATTTTTCGTCTCAGTCTCAGTTTCAGTCTCGTTCATTTCGGTACTGCTTTTGCCTTCAGTACTTTCTGAAAATGCTTCTGTGCTTCGCTCAGACTGGCTTTGGGCGGCACATCCGCTCAAAATTAACATAACAAGAATTACTGCTGATAAAACTCTTTTCAAAGCAATCACCTGTCTCGCTTATTTTATCGCTTTTATAAATTTGGCAGGCACACCGCCGACAACGGTATTTTCAGGAACGTCCCGCGTTACCACAGCGCCCGCCGCTATAACTGCCCCGTCGCCGACTGTAACACCCGGCAGAACAACTGAATTGGCGCCTATCCAAACGTTTTTTCCAATATGAATGGGCTTAGGAAGCATTGAAGAACGAGTTTCAGGCGACAGATCATGATTAAGTGTTGCCAGCACAACGTTATGGCCGATAAGCGCGCCGTCGTCTATAAATATTCCGCCCTGGTCCTGAAATTTACAGCCCATGTTTATAAACACGTTTTTTCCTACGGTTATATTTTTTCCGCAGTCGGTATAAAACGGCGGAAACATACCGAATGTTTCGTCTACCGGTTTGCCGATAATTTTTGAAAAAATATAGCGTATTTCTTCAGGCGTATGATATGAATTATTCAGTTCGGCAGTAAGCCGCAGAGCCTCCTGGGAAACAGAGTGCATAAACATATGGGTTGGCGACCCGGCTTCAATATGACTGCCGGAGTTAAGTTTTTCCAAATATTCGTTAATATCCATTAATCATCTCTCCTTATCTAATATAATTATATCCCCAATCAGTAAAATAGCAAATACTTATCAATTATCATTTACCATAGTTGACAGGAATGATAATGAAAATATATAATCAAAAAAGGAGGAAAGCCATGGAACTTAGAGTATTGAAATATTTCATTGAAGTTGCAAGGGAAGAAAACATAACAGCCGCGGCAAACAAACTTCATCTTACCCAGCCGACGCTTTCAAAACAGCTTATGGCGCTGGAAGATGAACTTGGAAAGCAACTATTTATTCGCGGAAAGAGAAAAATAACGCTGACAGCGGATGGGGTTTATCTTTTTAACCGTGCCAAAGAGATAGTTGATTTAGCCGAAAAGACAGAGGCAGATTTAAAAGCCAGCGATAAGATTATTGAGGGAAGCGTTGCCATCGGCGGCGGAGAAACAAACACCGTAAAGTACGTTGCTAAAGCCGCAAAACGTATTCGAAACGAATACCCGAAAATAAGTTTTGACATTTTCAGCGGAAACGGAGAAAACGTTGCCCAATGGCTGGACAAAGGGCTGGTTGATTTCGGCTTATTCGTCGGCAGTACGGATTTAAAAAGATACGACTATATAAAACTGCCCGAAAGCAACACATGGGGACTGCTTATAAAAAAAGATGATCCCCTGGCTGAAAACGAGTTTATAACGCCGAAAATGCTAAAATATATTCCCCTTTTGTGTTCCCGCCAGGTACTTATCCAAAACGAAATGACGGGATGGCTTGGAATAAGCCCTGAAAAACTGAATATCGTTGCCACTTATAATTTAATATATAACGCCTCAGTTATGGTAGAACAGGGAATGGGCTGTGCCCTGGCTATTGACGGTTTGATAAATACGGGAAGCGACAGCACCTTATGCTTCAGACCGCTGAAGCCGTCTTTAAAAGCAGACGTTATCATCGCCTGGAAAAAATACCGCTCATTATCAAAAGCGGCTTCAAAATTTCTAGAATTTCTCCAAAACGAAATTCTCTGATAATAAATCGCAACAATTTATAAAGTTACATAATCATTGCCGAAAAAGCAAGAAGCGAAGCTTACTGATTTGCAAGTTTTCGCTCCTGTAAGATAAAAACAAAAGAAGCAGTCAGTACTGACTGCTTCTTTTTTGGTGGACGTGAAGGGAGTCGAACCCTCGACCTCTGCAATGCGAATGCAGCACTCTCCCAACTGAGCTACACGCCCGAATGTCAACGCAGATATTTTATCACAATACTTAATCGAATTCAACTGAAAACGGAAAAAATTTTCTTCAGACGCATGAAGCGGCAGAAGTTAAAACTTCCGCCGCTTCACGCAGGAACAAATATTATTGGTTGTCGGAGGCCTTTCTCTTCTTCATGAAAGCGATAATAACAACCGATGCCGCAATTGAAACAATAAGGAGAACACTGCCGAATGCAATGCCGGTCTCAACGCCTGTGTTAGGAATTGAGGGTGATTTTACCTTATTTGTATTTTTCAGATTGTCAATCTTATCTTTAAGATTATCAGCACTGGAGTTCTTGTCTGAATTTCCTGTGCCGGGCTTATCGGAAGTACCGGGCTTGTCGGGATCAACCGGCTTGTCAGGATCTTCCGGATTATCGGGATTGTCAGGATTTATCGGTTCGTCTCCGGGTGTTCCCAAGGCATCAAGAACTGTTCCGTACATTCCAACTTTACCCTGGGCAACAAGATCATCCAGAATACCTACAACCATGCCTGACATACCGCCGAGAGCGGAACTAAGCAGGCCCTTTACAGCAGCGTAGTTAGAAGCGTCTGCAAAGAGAACATCATAGATGTAATAGAATACTGTTGTAAAGCATGTATCTGTGTCGCCTGTTCTGAGTATGAAGTACTGATTAGAATTGCTCTTGCTGGGAAGAACTTCAACTGTTGCGCAGTTTGCAAGAGTCATCCAATCGATAGCCTGAAGTTTAATCTTGCAATCTGTGCCTACTAAACCTGAAAGGTCGATTGGAGAAGCTGTGAGCATCTTATTGATGGCATCAGCGGAAAGATCAAGTGAAGAACCGAGATCTTTGAGCACACCCATCTGAGTAAATACGCCTGCAATTGTGTCGTTAAGTTCGTCTGTACCGATTACATAAGCAATTCTGGGAAGAACTTTGATAAGTCCGTTAAGAGGATCCGGTGAAACAACGTCAAGAACGTCATTCAGCAGAGCGTCTATAACAGGTCTTAAGAATTCATCAGCAGCAATATTTTTGCTGGTTTCTGCAACTTTGTAGTAGTTAGCCTTGTACTCTTCAGTAGTAGGAAGACTTGTTGCACCGATCTGCTCAAGAAGCGGGATAAGTCTTGAATAAACGCCTTCAACGTATTGGCCGTTGCCGTCAACATAGTCAAACATATTAACACCAACGTCAACAATTAAAATGGATGTGCCGGGAGCCAGAAGAGTTGTAATAGGACGAAGTACTGCCAGCAGTGCGTCCACAAATCCCTGACGGTCGCCGTCCTGGAAACCGAAGTCGCCGCTTTCAAATGCAGCCTCTGCGAGAGCGTCAAGATCTTTGCATGCCTTTATCTTCTCGGCTGCCGCACTGTATTTTTCTTCCTCCAGAACTGTAACTATCTTTGAGGGGCTTATGATTAATTTGATTACTCCGCCGAGAGTCATGCCTGCAACACCGATATCTGTTTCATCATGAGAAAGGGTTGCATACAGATCAAAGATTTTGGAAACCATTTCGTTAGTATAAACGTTTTCTTCCAGTATCGGATCAAGACCGTTTGAAAGGTCAACCTCCGGTGCTACAAGAGGAAGAACCGTATCTGTAACAACAGACCAAAGGCCGTCAACAGCACTCTGAATTCCGCCTACCGTGTTAGCTACTTCGCTGTCGGCAGGACGAACAATCTTTGTCATCTGGTATTCTTTGATTTCTTTATCAAACTTGTAGTCGCTTGATTCAGGCTTAATTATAACCATGAATTTTGCGAGAACATCGTCGGAAACTTTCTTTCTGAAATCTTCCGGCATTGCAACATACTTTTCTCTTGCAGTTTCGACAACGCTTGAAGTAAGATTGTCGAGATCAACACCGTTTACATACTTTTCAAAATCTTCAAGCAGAAGCTGTGAAAGAACATCTGAAAGATTGTCATACAATGTTGATACAGTATAAGTTGTTACTTTTGTAGGATTGGTATATGCCAGTTCAGCAGTAAGCTTATCTGCCGTATATACATTTGTAAGATTTGCAGCAGGTCTAACTTTTGATACCTTGCCGATCTTGTCGAAGATAATTCTTGCGTTTTCAGAAAGCGCGTTTACTTTATTCAGAGCAGCAGATGCAATATCAACATCAACTTCTCCTTTGTCAACAAGTTCTTTACCGGCAGAAACAACGGCGTTTACAGCCGCTTCAACGTCTTTATAGTCGTCAAATGCTGAAACTAAATCTAAACCGATTTCCAAAGTCTTTTCAGTTGGAACAATAACATCGGTCTTAACTGCTTCATAATATGCGTTGAACGCATCAATGTAGCCCTCGGGTGTGCGGTCGCTCTTCCATGAATATGTATAGTTACCTGAAGTACCGGTTCTGCTTACATAGTCAAAATAAGAAACTGATTTCGGGTCTGAACCGCCGGCAAACAAATCCTGCTGTTCGTCAAAAACATATCCGAAAATATTGCTTACGGTTGTGCCGAATTTGCTTGTTGAAGGATTGAGAGCATAAATATAGAAGCCGACGCCTGAAGTGCTTCCGTAAGGATAAAGATAATCTGAAAATTCAAGACCGTCTTCATCGAGACCCTTTACATTTTTAATAAGGAGAGCCAGAGTATCCTGAGCAGTCTGATTGTCGGTATAATCAAGACCGTAGCTTGCAAGATATTTTCCGCTTGCAACTTCAGTAAAGTAAGGCTGGAATGCTTCAATAGCGTCCTTATAAGAACCGGGAAGTTCACCGATTACAGCCTCGATGTCTTTAAGGTTCTTATTAAGAGCGTCAATGCTCTGCTGGGTAGAGGGGCTCTTAGACGGGTTTCCGCTGAGATTGCGGGCAACATCGTTTTGAACAAAAGCCGCCCAGTAAGCATAATGGCTAACTGAAACTTCAAGTTTTTCTTTCTCTGACAATGCTTTTACTTTTGCTGAAACATCGTCAAAAGCTTTTCGAGCGGCTTCTTTCTGTTCCACTTCTTCTTCTTTTGCGGAATAGATATAGTTTCTATGATTATCATAGAAAGACTGTATCGCTTCCTCAACGGCAGTTACTGTCTCGCTTTTTGAGCCACTGTCATCCGCGCCTGCTGCCATTGCGTAAAAACCGACCGTTACGCTGGACAACACGATCAAAACGGAAAGCAGTAGGCTAATTGCTTTTCTGCTTTTTTTCATTTTCGTTTACCTTCCTGAAAAAATTAATACAGCACCGCAAAAACAAACCGGTTGCTCATGTACAATGATATCTTGAAATTTAATTTTTGTAAATATGCCATATTTTACAAATATATAAGTTGCCGTTTATGCATGTTGTACAAATTGTTGATTATAATAGACGGATTTGAAATTTATTTCTAACAACTCTTGCGTTTTTCAAAAACAGACCGCTTTAACTATTTGTTGCTTTACTACACTAAATTATTTCGTAATTTGATTTTTAATTCAAATTATGATATAATGTATAAACAGAATATACAGGAAGGATAAATTTTAGTCATGAAACAGGCTGAAAAAAACAGACTGAGCACCAATCAAATAATAACTGCCGCAATAAATGAATTTGCGCATTATGGTTATGCCAACGCTTCCCTGAATAGACTTTGCAGAGAAAACGGAATATCAAAAGGTAAACTATATCATTATTTCGATTCTAAAGACGAATTATATTATCAGTGCGTAAACTTTATCTTTTTTGATTTCAGCAGTATGCTCCAAAACATAGAGATAGATAAGACAAAATCTGTTTTCGATAACCTGCATTACTATTATGAAAATATTCTTCAATACTGGACGACGCACCCCGAGTCCTGCCTGATTATCAAACGCGCCAGCCTTATGTTCGACAGCAAGGATTTTAAACAGGTTAAAGAAGGCCAGAAGAAATACATCATGACCGCAAAACAGAACCTGCTTGAAATAACAAGGTCCGGCAACTGCAACGCATACGTTTCAAACGACGAACTTTTCGAAGTGCTTAAAGCAGTTAACGAAAACCTGTTTATGCGAAAAATAGGCAACGCCGCCGAACTGGCAATAGAAGGCAAAAACGAAGAAGTACAAAAAAAGAAAAAGGAAATTATGGCCTTGTACGACAGAATGATAAACGTTCTGCTTCACGGAATACTATAAATAAAAGAAGCGTACCGCACCCGATACGCTTCTTTTTATTTTTTATTTAATTTTCGCTGTTACTCGTTTCTTCAATCTCAACAGGATACCATTGCTCGTCGTTTTTATAAGGATTTTCAAGTCCCTTCAGGTCATACCATATCTGTGGATATTTCGGATTATCCCGCTTCTTGGCAACAGAAGTGTCAACAGAAGCGCTTTCGCCGTCTCTGACCATTCTTGCAACGATTACAATGCGGCAGTCTGCGCGGTAATTGCCGGTGTCTACCTCTCTCGTGCAGGTCGAAAGAGTAAGTATCTTGTCGTTTTCATTAACGTCAACGCCTGTGTCAAACAGCGAGCGCTTTTTTATCTCGCTCATATAGCCGTCAAAATTTTCGCCGCCCATATTAGGATAAATATAATTGAAAATATAGCCGTTATCCTCATCAGCAGAAGCGCTTGTAATAAACACTGCAAATATCTTCCATTTATACATATTAGTCCTGGTGTTAAATTCTACAACAGGATGCTCTTTGTAAAAATCAAGATCGCTGTATTTCGTAAGTTCTGAAAACATCGTTTGGTCCAGCCAATTATGACCGTAAAGAACGGTGTTTTCGCCAAGAGAAGACGCACTGCAATCCATATCCATAAAGATTGAGCCTCTTCCCTCTTCTTCCTTTTCAAAATTATGGTTCAGATAAAAATCGTTATTATCTGTTTGCACAACGGGATAATCAACGTGGGTCGAATCTATCTTTATCCAGCCCACAAAATCGTTATTCTTTTCGTAATATTCGTTGTATTTCTCCGGTACCTCAGTAACACTTGTTTGCGAATCGGTAGCCGTCTCTGTTGGCGTTTCATTGGTCTTGTCTGTGTTAAAATAATAAAGGCCCCCAGCCACTGCCGCGGCAATTAAGAGCACCAAAATAACAATAACAGCCGACTTCTTTTTGCTCACTACGAAGCCTCCTTTCGCTGTAAAAAACTAACGTATTCAATTTCTATTATAAAAAAGGCTCGCAAACTGTCAAGACATAAATTGCTCCTTCGGCTCATGTTTTCACATTGCAATGAGCATATTTATATGTTAGGATGATATCGGGAGGGATAATTTATGTTAAGGCAAAACAGAACAAATATAATAATCTTTTATATAATCACTGCGGCGGCGCTGACAGCGGCGGCATTCATAGACCTTCAACTTGATATCAAACTAAATTCACCTGAAAATCCTTTTGCAATCTGGTTTCAGAACACAGGCGAAATTTCCTGCCGCCTTATCTGTCCTCTGGCAGGCACCGTGCTGTTTTACACCTGCAAAAGCCGATTCGGAAAAACCGCAGGATTTCTTATCGCAATCGGAGGCTCCATATATCTCGGTTACTACATCGGCAAATACTTCTTTATTGAAGAAAACAGAATGGCCTTTAGCATCGTATGGGGCTTAGGATTCGGAATCGTCACCCTTATTACGGGAAAATATATAAAAATTCCCGAAAAAGCAAAAAAACCGCTGATGGCTCTTGCAATAGCGGGAATTGCAGTTATGGCGGTACAGCTTCTTGCAGTTGAGGGATTAAAATATCTTTGGGGCAGAGTCCGTTTCCGCGATCTTATTGCCCAGGGAAGTTACGAGGCATTTACTCCATGGTACCAAATCAACGGTATAAACTCAAACAAATCTTTCCCCAGCGGTCATACCGCCGGTGCCGGAATGAGTTATCTTCTTATGCTTCTGCCCTGCGCATTCAGCAGTTGGAAAAGCAAAAAGAACGTCTGCTTCTGGGTTGCCCTTATTTACACTGGGATAGTAGCCTTCACCCGACTGGTTATGGGCGCCCACTACCTAAGCGACGTTGCCGCAGGTGGTCTTATCAGTTTTACTATTGTAATTATCACAATGAAAATATTTGAAAAAGCGGCTGAAAAGCACCCGGAGATCACGTGCTGATCACGGTTTCTTTCGTCTCTTTTCATATATTTGAGCTTCTTTATTTATCGGGCTGTCTTTCATCAGAAAGGCGGCCCATTTTATATCGTTTTTTTCTATTCGTTTCTTGCTTTCTTCAAGGTTTTCAAAATATCTGCCAATTGTTTTTTCAATCTCTTTTTCGCAATCATCTATTCCACATCTGCGCACAATGGAAGTTAGCTCGTAAAAAGCAAGACCTATCGCGTGAGCCTCGGTATGCACTGAAGAACACGCCTGGGCAACAGCATGGCAAAGAGCGCAGTCGGCAGAGTTATCAAGAAGAGGCGCCACACGGTGAACCTCCAGAATAGCGGCTTTTGCAACAGGCATTTTAACCTTGCCGCAGGCCCAGTCCCAGCAGACGCTTTCTGCAATATCCCAACAGTGTTCGCTTGGATAGCGGCGCCTTAAAATTTCCAGCGGATTCTGCATACTGACAAATGCCCAAAGCACAAGGATTCTGCGTTTCTGACCCCTGAAAGCCTCAAGAAGCGGCTGGAGGCAGGCGCTTTCGCGGTTAAATAATATCTGATTTTTTCTTTTGTACTTTTCTCTTACATCGTCAAGTTCCAATTCATTTCTCCGTATCTTCGTTACTGATGCAATATATCAGATGCGGAATATCGATACCGTAATAGTGCTTCACCTGAACGCCGCACACTTTCATTCCGTTTCGCAGGGCTACTCGGCGGGACGGCAAATTCAAATCCCGTATAATCGAGTAAACGCGCTTTTCTCCAAGGCGGTTAAAGGCGTAATCCTTACAGGCAACCGCCGCTTCTGTGGCGTAACCTTTATGCCAGAAATCTTTTCTGAAAAGATACCCTACTTCAACAACGTTTTCTCCCCACCACAACTGCTTTGTAAGTCCGCACTGACCAATTACTTCTCCGTTTTCTTTAAGGACAACTGCCCAAAGGCCTATTCCGTCGGTTTCATAACGGACGAGTTGTTTTTTCAGCCACTCATCTACTTCATCATCGGAAAAAGCGTGCTCATAGGCATACATTACATCTTCGTCCTGCAATATTTTGCAAAGCGCAGAATAATCTCCATTATCCATTTTTCGCAAAATCAATCTTTCTGTTTCAATTATCATGCTATCGCCTCTTTTCAAACTTAATTATAAAGACTGATAAGCGAGAGGTCAATAACCCGTTAAAGCCAAGTGAAAACAGAAAGAAAAACCGCCCTGCAAATGAACAAGGCGGTTTTATTATTGGGTTTAATTTTAAGATGCAGAGCGTTTGCGGCGAATGAGCCAAATTACACACACTGCAGCAATTAAAGCGGCGCCCGCTGTAACAATCCAGACAATCATATTCGTTTTATTCGAATCAGATTTATCCGTTTTCTGTTCTTCACTGCTCTGAGCCTGTTGGCTGTCGGAAACATCCGTATCTGCCAGCTCATCGTCTTTTACGTCTGTGCTTTCCTGCGCCTGCTCTGCGGGAGACTGCGCCTGATTGCCGCTGACATTTTCTGACTGAGCGGAGGTTGTTTCGGATTTATCCGGGAGTGAAGGTTTAGCGGTTTCGCTCGTATTTGTATTATTTGTCGAGGTATTACTATCGGTGTTTGTGTTATTATTACTGTTGTTTTCTCCTGCTGAACCGTTCTGGCCGGAACCGCCGTTTGGCTTCTGGTTTGAGTCAGGCTGTTCCTCCGGTGCAGGCTTATTGGTTTCTTCCTGTTCCAAAGTAAGAACGGAATTCATTCTAATAACGCTCTCATCAACGACGCTTTCAATATCAGCTGAAGAAACCGATTGTTCAACTGCTTCAACACCGTTTTCAAAAGCGGTTTTAAGTCCTGACTGGCCGTCTTCTGAATATTCGCTGAGATCATATTTTGAGTATTCTGCGTTAAGCTTTTCAACAGCTTTTCTTTTCTCGTCGGAGAGTTCTCTGCGCTCTTCAAGAGAAGTTAAAACGCTGTCAGGAATATACTCCTTTTCGCTTTCGCCCAGCGCGTTATATTCCTGCATTTTAGCGTCAAGGGCTTCAAAATGTGTACTTCTGATCTCATTAAGCGGTTTTAAATCAAGAGCGTCCAGCGAATTGTACCACAAAACTGAACGGTTAAGACATTCAATATCCGAAATCGTCTTTTCAATTTTTTCGCTGACAATGAGCGCAAGCGCTTCAATTGTTGCGGGATCTTTGAGAGTGCTGAATGTTTTCAGCCCATCTTCTTTCCCGTTTTCCAATGCGGCTGCAATCCTAACGGCAAGTGTGCCTGCCGAAAAAATATCCATAGGCTTTTGATTAACCGCCGCCAATACGTCACCGTACTCTGTGCTCCAGCCGGTTTCTATCTCTGCAAGACGAAGCTCATAGGTGTGAACGGCTTTCATTTTGCTTACAGCGTCGTCAAGCGCCGCCTGCATTTTTGAAGTGTTTTTATCAGCGCCGGCTATGCCATCTGCGCCCAGGCTGTAGATATCAGCAAGCGCCTGCCAGTCTTCGTCTGTATAGTCTCCGTTCTGATACTGCCTAAACTCCTCCTGAAGTTTTTCCATAAAGGGCTTCTGAAGTTCGGAAGCTTTAAGCGACCACACCGCGTACAGGGTTACGGTTGAGCCATTAACTGCGGATAGATTTTGAACAGACGCTCCGTCCGCATAAAGAACCGGACCGTCAGGAGACTTGCTCCAGCCCATAAAGTCGAAGCGGCTGTTTGTAAAGGAGTTGGGAGAAAGAGAAAGACATTTATCAAAATATCCCTCGCTGTCATTCATACTTCCCTGGGCTTCATCGTGGTTTGCGTCATATTTAACAGTATACTTATTAGGCGACCACTGGGCGTAAAGGTAGACCGTTTCGCCGTTAGTCTTGCCGCCGATATTCTGCACCCGCTGAGCGTCTGAATAGCTGTATCCGCTTCCTCCGGGCACAGTATTCCAACCGCTGAAATAATAGCCGTAACGTGTAAACTTATTGGCGTTAAGTTCAAGCTCTTCGCCGTAAACGCCGTTTTGCTGTTCCATTGAACCGTTTCCGCCGTTGGAATTGTATACTATTTTATAAGTGTTTGCGATTCGCTTTCCGTAAATCGTCTGACCCTGGGCTGTAACATCGCCGTTTATCTCAACAGAATACATATCGTCTTCGAACCACTCAACCAAATCGTAGCCTGTCTCAGGGTTCTGCTCGCTAAAGCAATCAAAGCTTACGGTAAGGTCAGGTGCATTTGGGAAAATTATTTTTGTAAGACGATTATATTGAGCGGAGAAAAACTCAATATTACTGTTAGCGCTCAAATCAAGTTCTTCAATCTTGTTTGTATCTATTATAAGTTTCTGCAATTGCAGTAATGCGGAAAGATCAATACTCTCCAACGCATTATCAAACAGATCAACGTTCACCAAAGCAGTATTATTGCTCAGATTTATTGCGGGAAGAAGATTTGAAGACGCGTAAATAGTGGTAAGTTTAGTATTATTACCAAGGTTTAGCGACGTTAAATAGTTGCTCGAACAGTTAAGCATTCTCAAGTTTAAATTCGCTCCGAGATCAAGGGAAGAAAGCCTGTTTGATGAACAATTGAGATATTCAAGTTCCGTATTTGACGATACGTCAAGCGCGGTCAGCTGATGGTTTGAAACCGAAAGACTTTTCAAAGCAGTAAAATTTGAAATGCCTTCAAGACTTGTTATCCTGCCTGATGAAGCGGAAGACAAATTCATCTCAGTTATCGACAGGATCTCATCCTCGCTGAGCACTCCGTCTGCGCCTGCTCCGCTAAGATTGCTCTTATCCAAAATCCAGCTGCGAAACGCCTCGTCTGGAAAATTCAAAGCGTCCACGCTGACGTCCTGGCTACCACCCCTCTGTTCTGCAAAAGCTGCCGGAGCAAAACTGTTTATCAGTATCAGTACCGACAGACAAATCGAAAAAATTCTTAAATTTCTTTTCAGCAAAAACGCCTCCTTGCATTCTAAGCCGCTTAAATCCTACGGCCTTGGCGACAGTATATCTTATCGCTTTCGGCGTTTCAACAAGCAAGTATTGCCTTGTATGTGTTATACTGGAAAATCAGTGGTTGTGAGATATTTTCACAATGAAAAATAAGGATTTAAATGAAAAAATATCAAAAACTGTAATTATTTTTTGATGCGTTTGAAGAATAATTTAAGAATAATAAAAAACAGCAGTAAAATTACTGCTGTTTCATTTTATATTTACTTTGTATTGCAGTCCAAATATTCCAGGCGGCATCCTCCGTTGCAGACTGAGAAATATTCGCATTGGGAGCATTTGGCGCTTTTTCTGAAATTGCGAAATTCTTGCAGTTTTTCATTACTCTGCCACGTTTCAAAGCTAAGGGTTTCAGCGTCGCCGAAAGTCTCGTTCCAAAACGAACACGGTTTAAAACGTCCGTGAACGTCAATCGCAATATAGGCATTGCCGCCCATACAGCCATTTGCGTCCGCTTTATAAAGCAGTTTCGGCTTAATGAGCCCCATGGCGGCAATTTCCTGCAAAGCGGAGCAATCGTACAAAAACATCATTCCCGGTCTGACGGAGAGTTTTTTTATTTTTAAAAGCGCGCTTTGCATTAAATCGTCTGCATTAAGATCGTGAACGCCGGCATTCTTCGCCGTTTCCTTATACCGCAAAAACAGTATTTTATTAAAATCCGAACGTGGCGCATTTTTTACTGTATTCTCAAGAATAGGCAACATTTCAGTTGTGATGAGAACATTCAGCCCGGCTTTTTTTCCGGTTTGCTTTTTAAAAATTTTAGCCGCGTTAAAAGCCGTTTCAACATCAGACGGCTTATGTATACTGAAATGGACGTTGCCGAACACTTTGCACTTTTTTGCAAATTCAGCCGTCATCGTCAGCCCGTTTGTTGTCATATTAGGCAAAATGCGCCTGCTTCTTGCATACTCGGCAAGTTCGATAATATTGGGATAAAGCGTAGGCTCTCCGCCGCCGAAGGAAACGGACAGCACTCCCAACTCAGATAAATTATCAATTATTCTTTTTGCTTTTTCAAAATCTATATCTTCAGCAAGATCGCCCCTGGCTGTGTTATAGCAACCGCGGCAATACATATTGCATCTTGTAGTTACCGCAAAGTGAGCGTCAAGTGGCGCCGAAAAAACATTTTCTTTATACACAGCAGAAGGATTTTTTCTTATTCCCAGACTGTCGGCCATTGGGTTATTAACATATCCCACAAAACCCGGTTTTTCAAAAAAGATAACTCCGCCGAAATATTCTCTTCTTGCCTTAACTATCAAAATATCACTTATCCGTATGCTAAATCGATTTCGTTAAAAATAGGTTCCAATATTAATCCGCTTATTAGAAATGTTGCGACTAAAACACCCACAACAGCCCCAAGTGAGATCAGTATTGCTCCTTTTGCAGTCAGTGAACCGGAAATCACGTCGGAATCCAGCTTTTTCAAAATAAAGAACGTACACACGGACGGCACAGCGCCAACAAACAATATCTCAAATCCGTAAATCAGCAGTGAGCCGTAGCCCCAGCAGCAGTAAACTGCAACAATGAGAAAAACTATTGTTGATACAACAAAAAGTGGTGTTGCCACCAGCCTAAATCTTTTTCTTGCTTCGCTTTCAACAAGCTTTCCCTCATCGTCTTTCGGCAGTTTCACCAGGGACAACAGCCAGACGATAAGCACCGCGGGCAGCAGCGCAATCTGGAAAAAAATACTGAATATCAGATAACCTGAGCCGCCGGAAAAATTCGCCATATTAAACGGGCGCACTTTTAATATTTTCTTCTTCTCTTTCATAAACTCACCGCCGTTTCATCTTTAGTTTAGTAACCTGTTAATCATTCATTTTCTAAATTCTTCCTGAGCCAGGAAGGAAATGCAGTAGTAGGCAGTTTAATTAATGTAGGCATTCCGTAATCCATAATATTTCTCCTGAGCGCACAAAAAGAACATACTATCCACTTAAAGTATATCATATCAAACTAACAAGCGCAACAGGCAAACGCATTGTCCTTGAAAAAATAAAAGCGGTACTTTCGTACCGTCTTTTTTGGCGGAGAGCAAGGGATTCGAACCCTCGAGTACTCGTTGAAGCACTACACGATTTCCAATCGTGCTCCTTCGGCCAGCTCGGACAACTCTCCGTATCTAAAATTATTTGCCGCTGAAAGCCGCGGCTTTTCATTTGCTAATAGATTTTACAATAATATACCCCGTTATGTCAAGTCTTATTTTGCCCAAAATTCAATTTACTACGCATAAACAATAAAAAACGGAGACGGCAAAAGCCGCCTCCGAACTTTTTTATTCAAATTAATAAAGAACCATGTAATGGTCGATTTCCCACTGACTTACTCTTGTGCGGTAATCGTCCCATTCGTTTTCTTTACCTTCAATGTAGTTGTTGAAAACGTGTTCGCCGAGTGTTTCCTTGATGAACGGGTCTGCCTTTGCGGCGTCAATAGCTTCTTTCAGTGAGCCGGGCAGAGAGTCGATGCCGGCCTTTTTAAGTTCTTCGTCTGAAAGTCCGAATACGTTATAATCGATAGGAGAAGCAGGTGTCATTTTCTTCTTGATACCGTCAAGACCTGCTGCAAGGCAAAGCGCCATTTCAAGATAAGGGTTGCAGGCAGGGTCAGGACAACGAAGTTCAACACGTGTTCCCTTTCCTCTTGAAGCAGGAATACGAACAAGGCATGAACGGTTTGAAGCAGACCAAACCATATATGAAGGAGCTTCATAACCGGGAACAAGGCGCTTGTATGAGTTTACTGTGGGGTTTGAGAATACGGCAATACCTCTTACATGAGCCATGATGCCTGCGATGAAGTTGAACGCAATCTCGGAAAGTCCCATATCTCCGTTGGGATCGTCAAACGCATTCTTGCCGTCCTTAAGATAATAAAGGCTCATATTTGTATGCATACCTGAGCCGTTAATGCCATGGATAGGTTTGGGCATAAATGTTGCATGAAGTCCGTGCTTGGCCGCATATGTTTTAACGACGTGTTTAAATGTCATTACACGGTCGGCGGAAAGCATAACGTCGCCGAACTGGAAGTCGATCTCGTGCTGACCTGCGGCAACCTCGTGGTGGGAAGCCTCAATCGTATAGCCCATATCCTCAAGAGCAAGGCAGATATCTCTTCTGCAGTTTTCGCCGTGGTCAATTGGGTTCAGGTCAAAATAGCCGCCCTCGTCGCCTGTTTCCAGTGTGGGAGCGCCGTTTTCATCCAACTTAAAGAGGAAGAATTCACATTCGGGGCCAACGTTAAAGCCGAAGCCCATTTCTGCCGCTTCGTCAATAACTTTCTGAAGAACGTTTCTGGGGTCGCCCATAAACGGAGTAGCATTGTCTGATTTATAAACAGAGCAGATAAGGCGCGCTGTCTGGGCATTCTGGTGCTTTCTCCATGGGAAAATTGTCCATGTGTCATAATCCGGGTGGAGATACATATCAGACTCGTCGATACGCACGAAGCCGTCAATAGACGAGCCGTCAAACATGCACTCATTGTCAAGAGCCTTTTCAAGCTGTGACATTGTGATTGCAACGTTTTTCATGATACCGAACATATCCGTAAACTGAAGGCGGATAAATTCAACGTCATTCTCCTGTGCGCTTTTTATAATGTCTTCCTTTGTGTATTTACTCATAGCAAATACTCCTCTCTTAAAATCAAAAAAAGAGGGCACTCCGCCTAAACGGAACGCCCTCGTTCTCTTACAATATTATTATAGTCATCTCATCCGTCGTTTGTCAACGTTTTTACATAATTTTGTAAATGATAAAGAAACGCCGTTTCAGCCCCTCAAAAAGTTTTGTGCAAATTACACATAAGGCCTTTAAGAATTTTGGCTATATGTCCAAAAACTCCTTATCAATCACTTCTTCAGACAGATTTGTAAAGTATTCAACGGTGGCGCCTTTTTGCACCTGAGTTTTTGCTAAATCGTCGTTGTAGTCGCTGAGTTTGTAAACGGAAAACGCCAGTTTGTCCCCAACGTCCGTATAGTGGCAAACCACAGGAGCAAGTTTTGCGGATGAAATTGTAATTTCGCCGTTGTCTTTTTCAACGGTTATTTCCGCCATTCCGCCACAGAGCTGATTAAGATTGAGCTGATGGCTGATAAAGTTGCCCAGCGAATAATAAACAAGCATTTTTTTGCCGGTTTCTTCGTTCTCCACCCACTCAACGGGCTGGAGAACATGGGGATGACAACCGATTACAATATCAACGCCCAAATCGGAAAACAGCTTTGTATACTCTTCCTGGTAGGCCGAAATCTCATGGCTGTTCTCAGTTCCCCAATGAGGGAACACAATTACAACGTCGGCGTTTTTCCTGGCTTCGGTAACGTCCTTGGTAATCTTGTCTTTGTCCATCATATTTACGATCCAGGTTTTATCGCTGGGAAGAGAAATTCCGTTAAGACTGCTAGTATAATTAAGCAGAGCAAAGGTAATATTATTTTTTTGGTAATACGTTATCCGGTTATAAGCCTCTTCAGAAGCGTTCGTTCCGATATGAACGACTTCCTTATGGGAATTAAAATATTCTAATTCTTTTTCAATACCCGCTGTTCCCATATCCATGGTATGGTTAGTTGCGCAGGTAAACACGTCAAATCCCGCGGCAATCGCGGCGTCTCCAATCTCCCAGGGAGAATTAAAACTCGGATAACCGGTGTATTCAAAAGAATCTCCGCCGAGAATTGTTTCCTGATTGATAATTGCAATATCAGCAGGCTCAATATATTTTTTTATTTCTGTATAAAACGAATTGTAGTTGAGGCTTCCGTCAGCCTGTTCTCCGGCGGCAATAAGCGTATTGTGAATAAGGTTGTCCCCTACGGCAACAATGTTCACTTTAGACTTGCCCTCAGTCTGTGAAACAGCGGCGTTTTCCGTCTCGTCAACCGTTTCATTCTGGGTAACGGCGGTGGGCTTTTTCTCATCTGCATTGCGAGTAATATTTCCGCCTACCGCAAGAGCCACAATCACAGCCACGCCGATTAAAACAGGCACCAGCCATGAAGCAAGGTTCTTCTTTTTATCCATATATATCACATCCGAAATAAGGAATATTCATCATTATTTTGCCAATGTATTATATCATAATACACCCCTTTTATCAACAGCGTTAAATTTACTGCTTAGATTGACAATACTTGTTTAAATAGTTATTATTAAGATACAGAATAGATTGGAGCAAAAAAAATGGAAACTGTATTGATGTACGGACTGTTTATCGTCGGATTAGTGCTGATAATCAAAGGCGGCGACTGGTTTGTTGACAGTGCCAGCTGGATTGCCGAGGTGCTGGGAGTTCCAAAATTCGTAATAGGTGCAACCATTGTATCCATTGCGACAACGCTTCCGGAAATGATTGTAAGTATCCAGGCAACGGCAAAAGGCAACGTTGACATGGCGGCAGGCAACGCAATAGGCTCAGTTACCGCCAACACGGCAATGATCATGGGTCTTTTCATAGTATGTATGCCCTTTGCTATTAAGCGCAAGGAATTTGCCCCAAAAGCCTGCATGATGTTCGGCGCTTCAGCGCTTCTTATGCTGGGCTGTATTTTTACAGAAAAAAGAGAAATGCAGTTCGCAGGAGAAACAGGGATGTACTATTCCCTTTCCACAATCGGATTGATTGCGCTTATCGCCGTATTTATAATCTTCTTTATTGAAAATTTCATCTCAATGAAAAACAATCAGGTTCAGATTGAGCCCAGCCCTGAAAACATTGGTATTCAGGAAGAGGACAATATCGTTCCCACAAAAGAAAAAGCGACGGGCAAAGACTGGACTAAAAACCTTATATTTTTCGCTCTCGGTGCCGCAGGCATCGTAATAGGCGCAAACCTCCTTGTTGACAAAGGCACGCTTATTGCTCAGAGTCTGAACGTTCCCCAGCGTCTAATCAGCGTTATTGCAATTGCAATCGGAACATCGCTTCCGGAACTTGTTACGACAATAACGGCGCTTCGCAAGAAAGTAGGCGCACTGTCGGTGGGCAATATTCTCGGCGCAAACATAATCGATTTGGCGCTTATTCTCCCCATATGCTCTTTTGTTTCAATGGGAAAGGGCACAGGAGCACTGGCGGTATCGGCAAACTCTGTTGAGATAGATATGCTGGTTTGCCTGATAGCAATCGCCGTTGCGATAATACCGACAATTATTACCCAGAAATTCCAGCGCTGGCAGGGCATCGTTATGCTGGCGGGATATCTTGCTTACGTAATATTTACAGTCACTATGCACTGATAAAAAATTAAGCCGCAGGTAAAAACCTGCGGCTTTTGTTATATAATTTTTAAAAATCCATTTTATAGTGAAGCATATCGGAAACACGGCCGTCCTTGTAGTGTATTGAGCCGATGTCACGGCGATAAAACGTAAAACCTGATTTTTCAATAACTCTTGACGAAGCGATATTCTCTGCGTCGCATGAAACAAAAACCCGTGTTATCCCCTGCTCTTTAAGATATTGCAAAACCGTCTTCACCGCTTCGGTCATGTATCCCCGTTTTGTCACCTTGGGATTAATCATATAATAAAGACTTCGGGCTTTTCCGTTTCCTTTAACAGGCATCGCCTGAATCATTCCCTGCATTTTGCCTTCTGCGCAGATAGCCCAGCAGTAATAATCAGTCCGCTTATATTTGGGCAGCTTGCCGAAAACAAATTTAAACGTATCGATAACGGTATTTTTCTCTCTTGCAGTAAAATATTTGTTGATAGACGGCGCTCTGTACCATTTCAGCGCACTGGGGAAATCAAACGGAGAAAATCGCCTTAAAACGAGATTTTCTGATATTAACTTTACTGTTCCTGTCTGTTTCATAAGACCCCTCAAATACACAAAGAGCCGGCCCCGGGTTTCCCTTAGCCGACTCTTTATTATTATGCTTTTACTTCTTCGGTATCTTCCTTTTTCTTGTGGAACAGAAGTTTGTCTACCGGGAAATACAGGAAGAACTGAAGTGCTGAACAAACGGCTGTTGCAATGTTTCTTGAAAGAGCGTCGTTCCAGCCCCACTTTGTTGTAAACAGAGTGTTCAGAGTGGGTGAAAGCCACGCGGAGAAACAGATCAGCGCAATAGTAAAGATTATGTAAATAGGAAGTGTAACTGCAACGTTTGCGCTTGAGTTGAATGTCTTTTCCTTATTTACAAAGAAAGCAACGATCTGAGCGGCAATGTTTGCAACGTTGAACGCAATGAAATATCCCAAACCACCGGAAATAATGTTGCCGGCAGCGTCTGTTGTAACAGGATAATCAAATACAAACCAGTCAACAGGAGTTGCGTATAGATCATGAATCTGCGGAATCAGCGGAATCAGGTTAACGAGAGCAAACTGAACGATGCAGGCCAGAAGGCTTACTACGATGAACTTTACGAACTGCCACGCAGTAACGAGCCAAGAGCCTTTCTCTTCCGCCATGTTGTCAATGTCTTTTAAGTTTTTAGCCATAAATCTTTCCCCTTATTTTAAGTTGTTTTATATGAATAACCCGGCAATCATACCCGGAATTATCATTTTAACAAGGGCAACTATGCCCCATACAACCAATGCAATAATACCAACCACAATTGCAAGTATAACAAGAATCAGCAAAACAATCAAGAATAAAATCAGCGGACCCTTCTTGCTGGGCTTCACCGGATCGTTGAAAACAGGCTCTTCCCTCTTAGGAGCCGGATTTTCATCGTCATATATCGGCTCGATAGGAAGCGTTGCTTCAGCGTCGCATGGGCCCGGGTTCCAAAGAAGCGGCTCAACAAGAGCACGAACAGACGTTGCGCCCTTAAGAACTTTTCCGATTGAGAAATGGATTGTATTAAGGAATGAATCGATTACGTTGAGCATTCCGCAGGTGATGCGGTATTCTCTCGTATCAGGTGAATAAGGCGAATCGCCGCAGTAAAGATTTTGAACAAGTTCAAGTATAAAGTCAACAACTCTGTTGTCGGCAATATCAGCAATATCGCTCTTTTTAAGTCCTGACTCTTTTTTGCAAAGGCGCCAAACTTTCTTGAAAGTCAGCTTGTTGAGCCACTTTGCAACGGGCTTTATAAGCCAGCCGACTTTCTTAACCTTCTCGCCGGGAATTGAAAATGCGTCTGTCATTTCAGCAAGGCGGTCAATATCCGTTGCCGCCGCTTCAATAAGTTCCGCTATCATTCCGAAGAAGAAAGTGCGCATATATTCGTCAAAGGGCTTTCCGTTTGTATCAATTCCAGGAACGTCCTTTATCATAACCGTTTCAACGTCAATCTTTGCGTTTGCAGGATCAAAGGTAACGTTTCTCATTGTAGGAGGGCATCCCAGAAGCGCTCCGCAGGCAACATCGTAAAACTTGTTGCCTTTTTTTGAAGTAATAACGCTTATATCATGAATATGGGTATGACCTGTAAGCATGCAGTGGAGACCCGCGTCTGCAAATATCTCACGAGTGGTCTCGTGGTTGCGCTGCATATCGCCTTTTCCGATAATAGCATAAAACGGGCTGGGAGCAATCATCGGATGGTGGGTCATCGCGATTACATACTGGTCGTTTTCCTGAGCGTCCTTGAGTTGAGCCAGGATCCACTCCATGCAGTCGTCGCTGAAGCCTGAACCGCGCTCGCCCTCGGGCTTGCCGTTCGTATCATCGTTCAGCGCAAAAAGGCGGTAGCCGGGAGCAAGCTGAACAACGTAACTCATTGATTCAGGATGTGTTGCGATAGCCTCATTGGGTCCGAATTCATAATACATATCCCAAAGATCGTGGCGATCCTCAACAGCAGGAACCGTAATCTTGTTGTCGCCGTCATAGCCGTCTGCAACGCCGCCGTCTCTGAAATCGTGAGTCGCTGTAATAACATATACTCTCTTGCCGCGCTTTTTGAGATCCCGGAGCATTTCAATAAACTCTTCGTGGGAATTGAGCTCACCGTCGCGGGTAGTGTCGCCTGCCAAAACTACAATATCGGTTGAAGTGTCCTGGCAGAGCATATCAAATCCTGCGCGGATTACAAGATCTGAATCCCTGATGATTTTCTGGCTCTTTGACTCGGCTTTTTTATAAGCCTTGCCCTCGGTGCCGTTTTTTCTTGAATAGTAGTGGGTATCGGTAATGAACTGAATTTTCAGCGGAGCATTGCCTGAACCGTAAATTTTTGCAGCCATTTTATCCTCCTTAGATTTTTTCTGCGCGCAGAACGCCGTTCTTTACCGTACCGTCAAGTGTAATTTCCATACATCCCGGCGTACGCTGAACATACTTGATTTCCTCACCGTTCAGTGTTACGCGGTAGTTTTCTGCGTCTGACAAAGTGATAACAACCGAATACTTGTCGTTGTCACCGAAATATTTAAACGAAACTTCCGCCTCGTTCGCTGTAACTTTTTGATAATCCGTCCATACATCAAGGCCAACGGTTACTGTTCCGGGTTTATAATAAGCGTTTGCCCAGATATTGATGGGAGCGGAAAGTCCTCCGAAATTATGGAACCAACCGCCTCTCTGGGTCTTAATTCCGAAACATTCATATGTGTTATAGGAAAAGTCGGTCTCGGCTTTCCACATATTAAGCGCTCTGTCTGCAATGGCAAAAGCAAAATCCGTTTCGCCAAGGTCAAACATCGTTTTCCACATAAACCACTGGTGGCTCATCCAGACGTTACCGTTCCAGTAACCGTCATCAAAATAATACGACGCGCTCATATCAACGGCACTGATGCCGCTTTCTGACCACATTTCGTCAGGATTTTTAATATGGGCAAGGATTTTTTCTCTTCTGTCACCCTTTGCGGCGCCTGCGAACAGAGGATAGACACCATCCATTCCCTTGTCGTAGTTTTCGCCGCTGTCAGTAGTGAAAATTCCTTTATATTCTTTGTTGTCGTCGTAAACTGAGTAGGCGTAATAACCGCTGTTTTCGTCCCAGCTATATTTATTGAGAGCGTCGCTCATTCTTTCAATATCAGCGTCGTAAACCTCAGCGTCAGCATTATTGCCCAAAGCAAGGGCAACCATTTTAAGAATTTTCGCTGCGCGGATAGTATGGGAGGTTGAAATGCAAGGACAGAGATACTGCTTCTTGTCCTGTGCAATCATTGCCACCTGAGCCGGATAATCGTCCATACCGCTGCAGGAATACCAATAATCGTATGTAGTTGTAAGTCCGTTGCCGAACTTGCCGCAGGTTGAGCCTTCTGTCTTGCCGCTGATAAAGTCATAATAGCGCTTCATCTTCGGATAAAGGTCGTAAAGCGGCTGTTTGTCGTCTGCACGGTGGAGCATTTCCAGATACTGAACAAACTGGGTGGGAACAAGCGAACCGTGGAGTAGGAACTGGAAGTCTTTGTTGTCATCGTCGGAGAGATAAGTCTCAAGTATGTACTGAGCTTTCTGTCGGCTGAATTCAAGAACGCCCGTTCCGATTACGCCGCTGTCCCATGTGTAAAAGCTGTCCCAGCGTTTGCCGGGTGTATAATGAACAACGTTTTCGCCGTGCTTGTAAACGGGATAAACAAGGTTTGTAAGAAGCGTTGAACGCATTATCTCGGTTGAAAGTTCATATTTGCTGCCCGCCTTGTTGAAAGGAACCGGGGACGCAAATTTCTTTGTTTCACTGTAAATTTTGTCATATTCACTTATTGCAAGCTCAGGCTGTTCGCCCTTTGACAAAACGATATATTCAACATGAGTGCTGTGGGGTTTGATAAAGATTGACGGAATAACCGTATTGTGGAAGAAGCCCTCGTCGCTTTTCTTCATTTTGAAAGAACGGCTGAACGTCTCTCTCAGCTGATCATAGGTCGGGTCGCCGTTTGAAAGTCTGTTGATAAGAGCGTCTTCAAGGCAGCCGCTTTCCAGCACTCGTCTTCTCGTTTTAACGTTATGGGTAAGAATTGAAAAACAATCGTCAATTCCGTCGTAGGAAAGATTAATACGCTTGCCAACTGAGGCGTCCTTTTCTTCAATCTCAGGCACGAAACCGAAAAGTTCAGTATCCGCTGAAACATTTTTCTCACTGCCGCTTTCACACACAGCAATAAAGTCCAGCTCAATTCCAGCGCCGCCCTGGCTGACAAACTCAAGTTTGTCCCAGGATTTATCAGCTTCAAAATACGCAAACGCAAGGCTGTCGCTGTTTGGGAAAACAACTGTTTTGCCGTTGAGGGAAAAACAAGCGTCGCCGTCTGTAACCGTGCGGTAACGAACAGCAAGAACAGGCTTTGAAACGCCGGAAAGATCAACGCTGTAAGAAACGCTGTCGCCCTTTTCGCATCCGAAAGGAAGAATACCGAGATAATCAACATGGTAATTCTCGCATCTGTCGCCAAGGCCGTGACCGTTGAGAAAATCGCCGTCGGCAAATTCGCCCTTATGCATTCCGTCAGGATTTTCAGTATCCCACGGACGAGGATTAGCGTAAACATATGAAGAATACTTGCAGGCGTCAATGATCTCAGCATTATCAGGATTTTTTACAACGCAGTGCTGAGGCGTCGGAAATTCAAGAGACGCAAACACATTGAGAATGCAGTTCTGGGTCAGGTCGGTATTATTTACAAATTCACAGCGCATAAGATACGCTTCATCGTTCATTTTTGAATATGAAACATCCGCGTAAATCATGTCTTTCCACATCAATTCATATCGATAAGAGAAAAAGCGGAAGTCCTCGTCGCATGACCAAAGGTGATACGCTGAGGGGAAAGTCACATTTGGCACCGGCGTGCTGGAATTCCACAATGTAGGATGCACTACAAAATCGTAGCGGGCGCCTGTATCTGACATAGAATCAATGATACGGGAAACGCCCATATATTTTTTTGAATACGGGCCCCAAAGAGGCATTTTAACTTTGCTGTTACTCATAATCCAGGTTCTCCGAATAAACAAAATTTTCTAACTTATTATCGTTTATTTGACCTGATTTGTCAATGAAATTTCATTGACAAAATAAATATTATACAGTAATATATATCTGTTAAAAAATTATCGAAACGATGCAGATCTGTCATGAATCTAATGAAGATGCACAAAAAAACATCTGCGAAATTGACGGAACAGCTTTGTTGCATTGGCGTTGATAGATTCACTCAGTGCCTATGAATATACAGCAAAATTCGCAACTCAGACTTATACATCAAATGCTCCTCACGGTCTTACTAATTATTCAATCTGCATAGTTAAGACTTCATGTCATAAAATTGACTTGTACAGCATAATTCTCAAAACAAATCGGTCTAATCTCGCAGTGCTTTGCACCGGAGCTATTCCTACAAACTCGGGAAAGCGCTTAGTTCAAAGCCAATGGCTGAATTTCTCCGACAGCAAATCAAATTCGTATTCGAGATACAAATATGGTTACGGTTACGGCTACGGCTACGACGCCGCCAGCGACTGATAAAAAAATACAGAGGCATGCTAAATGGTATTAGAAAATCTTATTGAAACTCACAGCCACATTTTGCCGGCTATTGACGACGGCGCAAAAGACGTGGCAACAAGTCAGAAAATGATAGCAAAACTTTCTTCCCAGGGTGCAGAAGCAGTAATTGCTACTCCCCACTATTACTCTGACTCTGTTTCTCTTTCTGATTTTCTTGCAAAACGCCAAAAAGCATATCAGGCACTTATCCGCTCATTACCGCCTGAGGCTCCGCGTATAATTCCTGCGGCTGAGGTCTATATAAGCGAATATCTTTTTCACAACGATGATTTATCCCAGATCTGTATTGCCGGAACACGCTTTGCAATGATTGAGCATAATTTTCACAGTGATTTCGGCCAAAAAGCTTACAACAGACTGGAAACGCTGATTTACGATTACAGGATAACACCTATTCTTGTTCACATTGAGCGCTACAAAGCCCTTATGGACAATCCTAAACTTCTTGACCAGTACCGTGAATTAGGATGCAAAACTCAGGTTAATATTTCATCCTTTGCCAACGCGCCCAGAGCAATAAAGAAAAAGCTTTTCAAATATATTGAAAGCGACCGTATTGATTTTATAGGTTCTGACTGTCACAACATGGACAGCCGCCCGCCGCAATACGCTGAGGGTGCAGAAGAAATAATCAAAAAATGCGGCCGTTCAGCACTGTTAAAGCTGATACAAAACGCCCAGGAACTTATAAATTACTAATAATAAAGCAAATGAGACCGGACAGATTTTGTCCGGTCTCATTTTATATTTATTTACTCATGCTGAAGAGAACGCAGCAGTACAATTTCCTTTCCGTAGCCGTCAATGTCATTCGGCGTTTCAAGGAACATCGGAAGTTCCCTGAGCTGAGGATGGTTGACAACCGCTTCAAACGTTTCAACTCCGAGATAGCCTTCGCCTATCTTCTCATGTCTGTCTTTATGAGCGCCCAGAGGGTTCTTGGAATCGTTAAGATGAAGCGCTTTTAATCGCTCAATACCGATAACACGGTCAAACTCTTCCAGCACATCGTCAAGATGTTCCTTTATGTCATAACCTGCGTCGCTAACATGGCAAGTATCAAGGCAAACGCCTAACTTATCGTTAAGAGCAACGCCGTCAATGATAGCACGCAGTTCTTCAAAGTTTCTGCCTATCTCACTGCCCTTTCCCGCCATTGTTTCAAGGAGAACTGTAGTAGTCATTTCCGGAAACATAACGTTGTTAAGGGCTTCGATGATAAACTTAATACCTGTTTCTTCGCCCTGACCCACGTGGGAACCCGGATGAAAGTTGTACATCTGGTTCGGAGTATATTCAAGGCGCTTCAGATCGTCCGCAAAAGTGTTTTGCGCGAATGTGCGGATGTTTTCCTTGTCACTGCAAAGATTAAGCGTATAGGGCGCGTGCGCAAGAATTTTGCCGAAGTTGTTTTCCTCAGTAAGTTTCAAAAATTCGGCAATATCTTTTTCGTCAATGGCTTTTGCAGTACCGCCTCTCGGATTTCTGGTAAAAAACTGAAATGTATTTGCACCGATTGAAACAGCCTGACGCGCCATTGCCGCGTAGCCCTTTGACGCGCTTAAATGCGCTCCTATTACAAGCATGCTTTTGCTCCTTCCTTAGATAATTCATGTTCTGCCCTGCCGGACATTATATATTGAAGCAAATCAGCCACACAGCCTTTGTTGCAGTGGCACGCCTCGAATTTGCATATTTCATGGATAGGCTTCGGAGCCTGGCCGGCACAGGCAGGCAGACCCACCGTCTTTAGCATATCCCAGTCATTATAGTAGTCGCCGATAGCGGCAACATGGCTTTTATCAATACCGATAGTTTTTGCCAGTTCCATGATAGCAGTGCCCTTATGCGTTCCCTCCTGAAGCATTTCAAAACTCCAGGGAGATGATGACATAAAGTTGGCTTTTGCATTTTCTGCGTGTTCTGCCACACGTTTAAGCTTATTTATAGTAAGCGGATTAGACCAGAAAATTACTTTCATCCAGCCATCTTTAGGCACTCGGTCAAGGGACGTAATTTCAAAATGAGCCTTATCAAAATGCATTGTGCCTCTTGAAAGTATTCCCGACTTTACAACATAAACATGGTCGTCAAAATAAATTCCCACGTCAACACTGCTGAATACCTTGCTGAATTTCTTTATAACGTATCTGACAAAATCCTGGCCCTCTTCGCCTATTGTTCTGCGCCAGATCATTTCTCGCTTTGAAAAATCATAAATACCTGCGCCGTTCAAAACAATGGCAGGCTGATTTGGTGTAATTCTGTTATAATTGCGCTCCAGGCTTGAAGTAAGCCTGCCGGACGCCAACGTAAAATTGCCGCCCATTTCTGTGAATTTTTTTATTGCATCGTAATTTACTCTCGGCAACTTGCGCATTTTGTTGTTGAGAGTTCCGTCAATATCGGAAACCACTAACCATTTGCTGAAATCTTTTTCCATAAACATTAATTCTCATTTTTCTTTTTCAGTTTATTCAGGAAAGTGCTGAAATACTCCGGCAGTTCGGATGTAAACAGCATCTGTTCTCCTGTTCTCGGATGAACAAACCCGATTTCTCTTGCGTGCAGACATTGCCCGTTAAGCTGAGCTATCGCCTTTCTCGGTCCGTACACCGTATCCCCCGCCAGAGGATGGCCGATATACGCCATATGAACTCTAATCTGATGAGTCCGACCTGTTTCAAGCACACAGCGTATATGAGTAAAATCACCGAAACGCTCCAAAACAGAATAATGGGTGACTGCGTTTTTACTGTTTTTCATTGTTACAGCCATCTTTTTTCTGTCTTTAGGATTACGCCCGATAGGCTGGCAAACGGTGCCTTCGTCTTCTTTTATATTGCCGTAAACAACAGCTTCATAAGCACGGTGGAAACTATGCTCCTTAATCTGCTCAGCCAGTGCCACATGGGCAAAATCGTTTTTCGCCACAATAAGCAGGCCGCTGGTGTCTTTATCTATTCGGTGCACAATTCCAGGGCGTATTACGCCGTTGATACCGCTTAAAGAATCTCCGCAATGATAAAGCAGTGCATTGACAAGCGTATTGTCATAATTGCCTGCGGCAGGATGAACAACCATTCCCTTCGGCTTATTCACCACCAGCAAATCGCCGTCTTCATAAACAATATCCAGCGGAATATTCTGCGCCTGACAGGTTAAAACCTTTAATTCAGGCATTGTCAGCACTATTTGGTCCCCGTCTTTTATTTTGTAATTCTTGCTTACCTGTTTGCCGTTTACGGCTACACCGCCGTCCTCAATAATCTTTGCGGCGGCGGAACGTGTAAACAAATCACAGTTTTCACTTATAAATTTGTCAAGCCTTGAAGCGGCGTCCGCCGCAGTGGCTGAAAACTCCAGAACGTTGGGTGCGTCCTCACTGCTCATCTGATTTTGACCCCTTATCTTTTCTGAACATATCAACTACCATGCAGATAACGAAGCTGACGGCTCCGCAGGTTACGGCGCAGTCCGCTATATTGAACACGGCAAAATCAACAAAGACAGGCTCAATAAAATCAATTACATAGCCGATTAAAACTCTGTCAATAAGATTGCCGATACCGCCTGCAACAACAACGCCCAGACTCCAGTAAAGCCAAAGGGATTTGCAGTGATTGCCAAACATATATACAAGCACACCTGCACAAACAAGAAAAGTCAGCGCCGCAAACACCCAGCGGCTTCCGCTGAACATGCTGAAAGCTATGCCGGTATTTTCGGCATAACGGAACTGAACAACTCCCGGGATAAAATCCACAACATTGCCCGCCTTAAGAAAATGGCTGGCAAGCTGTTTTGTAATCTGGTCAAACGCAACGATAAGAATAATCATTACGCTTGCCCATATATGCTTCTTTGTATGTTTCATAAACGCTCCAGAATGACGCAAGGGGACAGACAAAAACCCCGTCTGCCCCCTGCCGACAATTTTTATAAGATTTCTTCCATAACTGCTGCACAGCGGCTGCAGAGAGTGGGATGAGCTTCGTTTTCTCCGACAGTTTCAGAGAATTTCCAGCACCGCTCACATTTATGACCGCCGGCTTTTTCAACCGTAACGGACAGACCCTCTACTTCACCGGCAAATTCGCCGGTTGAGTCAGCCAGTTCAACAGCCGAGGTGATGAATATTTCAGGCAACTGAGCACAAACCCCTTCAAGAAACGCTTTCAGTTCGCCGTCTGCGTGAAGCACCACCTTAGCCTCAAGAGACTTACCGATAATCTTTTCATTACGGGCAAGTTCCAAAGCTTTCTGTACATCCACACGAATCTGCTGAATTCTATCCCACTTTGAAATGAACTCATCGTCAGTTTCAATATAGTCGGGAGTAGGAATATCATTAAACAGAGGTGAACGCTTATCTCTGCTCTTGTCGTGCGGCATTGCCTGCCAAATTTCATCGCAGGTAAATGCCAAAATAGGAGTAAGAACAAGAGTAAGCGCGTCCAGCACTTTATAAAGAACAGTCTGCGCAGCGCGTCTTGTTTTGCTTTCCGGCGCTGAAGTATACAATCTGTCTTTGAGAACGTCAAAATAGAAGTTACTCATATCAACAACGCAGAAGTTGTGAAGTGCGTGGGCTGTTGTGTGGTATTCATAACGCTCATATCCGCCGCGGGCAATCTCAAGCACGCGGTCAAGTTTCATAAGAGCGTATTTGTCAAGTTGCTCCAACTCATCGTTGGATACCATATCCTTGTCGGGGTCAAAATCGTAAAGATTGCCCAGACAATATCTGGCTGTATTTCTTATCTTTCTGTAATTATCGGAAAGCTGTTTAAGAATCTCGTTGCTTATACGGATATCGGCGTGATAATCGGAAGAAGCAACCCAAAGGCGAAGAATATCCGCTCCGTACTTCTTGATAATATCTGCCGGGTCAATTCCGTTGCCGAGAGATTTACTCATCTTCTTGCCTTCGCCGTCAACTGTCCAGCCGTGAGTAATGATCTGCTCATAAGGAGCGCCCTTGCCGCCGGCAACGGAGGTAAGAAGTGAAGACTGGACCCAGCCTCTGTACTGGTCGGCGCCTTCAAGATAAACGTCAGCAGGCCATTTAAGATAAGGTCTGTTCTTGCAGACAGCCGCATGGGTAGAGCCTGAATCAAACCATACGTCCATGATATCGGATTCTTTTTCAAATCCTGAAGATGAACCGCAGTGAGGGCATTTAAAGCCTTCAGGCAGGAAATACTCGGCGTCATGGGCAAACCAAGCGTCTGAACCTTCCTGACCGAAGATCTTTGAAACCTTCATCATTGCGTCGTTATCAATAATTTCTTTACCGCATTCTTTACAGTAGAATACAGGAATCGGCACGCCCCATTTTCTCTGGCGTGAAATACACCAGTCGGCACGTTCCATAATCATTGCCTGCATTCTGTCCTTGCCCCATTCAGGGAACCATTTAACATTTTCGGTAGCCTTTACAGCGTCGTCCTTAAAGTCGTCAACGGAGCAGAACCACTGAGAAGTTGCTCTGAAGATGATCGGATTGTGACAGCGCCAGCAGTGAGGATACTGATGGACAATCTTCTTAAGCGCAAACAGCGCTCCGATTTCTTCAAGATGCATTGCAATCGGCTTATTAGCCTCTTCAGTAGAAAGTCCGGCGAACTGACCCGCTTCTTCTGTCAGATAACCGTGCTCGTCAACAGGCACAACTATCGGAAGTTCAGGATATTTCTTGCAGACGATAAAGTCATCAACACCGTGGCCGGGAGCTGTATGAACACAGCCAGTACCGCTTTCAAGCGTTACATGGTCGCCGACGATAACAAGAGAAGTACGGTCAATAAAAGGATGCTGGGTCTTCATGTACTCCAGTTCGCTGCCTTTGATAATGCCAACCGTCTCGTAATCTTCGGTGCCTTTGTCCGCCATTGCGGAAGCAACAAGGTCTGTTGCCATAACGTAATACTCGCCCTCGCTCTTGATAAGCGAATATTCAAAATCAGGACCAACGCAGATAGCAACGTTTGCAGGCAAAGTCCATGTTGTTGTTGTCCAAATTACAAAATATGTTTTATCAAGGTCTGCGCCCATGGCGGAGAGTTTGCCCATGTCGTCGGTAACCTTGAATTTTACGTAAATAGAATGGCAGGGATCCTCACCGTACTCGATCTCAGCCTCAGCAAGAGCTGTATTACAGTCGGGGCACCAGTAAACAGGTTTAAGACCCTTATAGATGTATCCCTTTGAAGCCATTGTTGCAAATACTTTGATCTGCTCTTCTTCAAAATCTTTAGTAAGGGTAATATAAGGATTATCCCATTCGCCTATTACGCCTAATCTCTTAAATGACTCACGCTGAATGTCAACATAACTGAGAGCAGTATCGCGGCATATCTTGCGAAGTTCAAGATCAGAAATATCAGTCTGGGCGTTAATACCCGCCTGCTTTCTTGCTTTCAGTTCCGTTGGAAGTCCGTGGGTATCCCAGCCGGGAACATAAGGAGACTGGAAGCCGGTCATGTTCTTATAACGAACAATGAAGTCCTTAAGCGTTTTGTTAAGGGCATGGCCGATATGAATATCTCCGTTTGCGTAAGGAGGACCGTCGTGAAGAACGAAAAGCGGTTTTCCTTCGTTGTGCTTCATCAGCTGTTTATACTGGTCGTTTTCTTCCCATTGTTTGAGAAATTCCGGTTCCCTCTGAGGAAGAGAAGCCCTCATGGGAAACTCGGTTTTGGGTAAGTTCAATGTCTGGTTATAATCCATTATAATAATTACTCCTCGGTGTGTATTAGTTTATTCAAAATTATTTTTTCTTCTTAAAGAAGCCTTTAAAACGTGATGAATCCTCTTCCTCGTCCTCTTCTTCAGGAGGAATAAGAGAAATTGTCTCGTCTGTTCTTACGTCCTCTTTTTTTACGTTAAAGTAATTTTCAAAAGGCATCGCTTCGCCTTCCTGTTCAAAAAGAGAATCCTCGGCAGGCTCAACCTTTTCCATTTCGGGCTCTTCGTCAATTTCCGAAATATAAGTTGCGTTTTCATCCAGCGGAGTTATCTCGTCTGTTGAGAAAGCGTTAAGAGCGCTGTCAACTTCGTCTTTGCTTACAGTTTCGCGAGTTGCTTCTGCCTCTTCGATTTCATCGATTATTTCATCAACAGTCTCATCAGAAGAAGTATTATCTTCATCAGCTTCCTGCTTTTCGTCCTGAGCAGCAAGCTCTTCGGCAGCAGGCTGTGACTGAAGTTTATTTATCTCGTCAATATCTGAAATTATCTGGTTCATTTCAGACTCTACAGCCTTAATCTTTTCGTTGTCCTCTTCAACCTCTGGTTTCAGCTCTACCATTTCGCGCAGATGCTCCATCTGGGTCTGGTAAAGAGACATAAGGCTGTTTTTAAATCCGTCTGACTCTGATTTCAGTTTTGACACAAGAGTCTCGTGGTATTCCTTTTCCGCCTTAGCTTTCGTTACAAGTTCGTCTGAAAGCTGTTTTGCCTGATTAAGAATATTCTGAGCAACGAGTTTTGCGCCGTCTATGGCTTCGTTGGCTTTGCCCTCCGCCTCATTGATAATTGACTCTGCGGCAGTCTGCTTTTCTTTTGTAAAATCAGAAACATAAGTTCTGGCTTCTGAAATCATCTTGTCTGCCTTTTCCTTGGCGTCCATAACAGTCTGCTGAGCGGTAGCGGCGCTCTCGGTAAGCTTTTCTTCAGCCTTTTCCTTGGCTTCTTTCGTAATGCGGTCAGCCATTTTCTGGGCGGTGATAAGAGCAGTCTTTATTGAGTCTTCCTCGCTTCTGTATTCCTCAATTTTATTTGCGAGGATTTCCATTTTGCGGTAAAGCTCTTTATTTTCGTTATAAACTGCTTCATAAGATTCAACAACGTCTGCAAGCAGTTCGTTTACTTCGTCCTTGTCGTACCCGCCGTTCTGTACGGTAGAAAGATTTTTTTCTCTGATTTGGCTCGGTGTTATCATATTTACTCTCCTTGCGGCGTTCGCCGCTGTCTCTTCATCATATTCTCCGGCATTGGCCGGTATTAAACTAATCGAATGATATTTTCAAATTACATAAACATTCCGTTATTCTCAAGTTCATCAATCAAATCGCCCATAACGTCAACGTTATAAGGGGTAATGATATAAGTGCTGTTTGCAACACGCTTGATCTGGCCGTTGTTAGCATAAGCAACTCCGCTTAAAAAGTCAAGCAGTCTGCGCGCAATGTCACGATTTGTGCTTTCAAGATTAAGGACAACTGTTCTCTTGGCGTTAAGGTTGTCGCCTATTGACGCCGCTTCCTCAAACCTTTCCGGTTTAACCAGCACAACTTGAAGCTGTGTTGTTGTGTGGATATTGACAACCTTGTCGTCACGCTTAGATCTTATGGGGCGCTCGGGCTGTCTTTCCTCCTTAGGAGCTCTCTCTCTGCGGCTGTGCTCATGCCTTTCAGGCGCAGGCACGCCGTAGCCAGAGGCGTCGTCATAATAATCTTCAAAATCGTCGTCGTTTTCCTGAATGATTTCCTTAAACTTGTCAAAAAGTCCCATACTCGCCTCTCCTATACATAATGTCTTGCGCCGAATATTGCCGAGCCTACGCGGACAATGTTCGACCCCTCGGATACGGCGGCTTCAAAATCGCCGCTCATGCCCATTGACAGAATTTCCATATCTATATTATCTATTTTTTCATCTTTAATGTCAATGAAAGATTGGTGCATAGCCTCAAAATATTTGCGCACTTCGCTCTCGCTGTCACAAATAGGAGGAATTGTCATCAATCCTTTGACTTTTACCGCTTCAAGAGATGCAATCTCGCAGAGCAGATCGTGGAGCTGTTCAATAAAAATACCGCTTTTACTCTCTTCCTTGCCGATATTGACCTCAACCAAAACGGGAGTAACAACGCCGCGCTTTACCGACTGCTTTGAAATCTCCTGAGCCAATTTGAGAGAATCGACAGACTCAATCATATCGACCTCGCCGACAATATACTTTACTTTGTTAGTCTGAAGACGGCCGATAAGGTGCTTCTCAACTCCGTCAAGGTGAAGCTCGTCTTTCTTGCCCAAATACTCCTGAACGCGGTTTTCACCGATAAGATCGGCTCCCAGTTCGATAGCGCGGTTTATGTAAGGGCTTTCAACGGTTTTCGTTACCGCCATAAGACGGACATCGTCAGTACTTTTTCCCGCT